>ERZ842401.797-NODE-797-length-46535-cov-54.540254_pt1 | contig 46535 bp, 35 predicted proteins | sample MGYA00521270_ERZ842401 | MGnify/ENA primary metagenome ERZ842401 (study PRJEB31892, sample SAMEA3878208) | bioreactor metagenome | biome: Moose rumen | place: Sweden | collected 2011-10 | study: EMG produced TPA metagenomics assembly of the PRJEB12797 data set... | reverse complement strand
ACAATCTTCACGGGCTTTGTGCAGCGTATGGAGCCATGGTCGGTGGTGACGATGACCTTGTAGCCCGTCTGTGCGAGGGTGCGGAAGAAGTCGCTGATGACGGAGTGGCGGAACCAGGAGAGCGTGATGCTGCGATAGGCCGACTCGTTGTTGGCCAGCTCGCGCACCATGCGGCTCTCTGTACGGGCATGAGAGAGCATGTCGATGAAGTTGAACACAACCACGTTGAGGTCGTTCTTGTCGAGAGTGTTCAGCTGCTGCATCAGCCTGTCGGCCTCGGCCGAGGCGTTTATCTTGTGGTAGGAAAAGGTGTTGCGGCGGCGGTAGCGGTCGAGCTGCGTCTGTATGAGCGGCTCTTCGTTGAGGTTCTTGCCCTCTTCCTCGTCTTCGTCGACCCACAGGTGGGGGAACATCTCGGCAATCTTGTTGGGCATGAGTCCTGAGAAGATGGCGTTGCGGGCATACTGCGTGGCGGTGGGGAGTATGGAGTAGTAGAGGTCTTCGTCGATGTCGAACTCGCTGGCCAGCTCTGGCGCGAGCATGCGCCACTGGTCGTAGCGGAAGTTGTCGAGCACGACGAGGAACACCTTCTCGCCCTTGTCGAGCAGGGGGAACACCTTCTCCTTGAAGATGCGCTGGCTGAGCAGAGGCTGGCTGCTGTCCGCAGCATCCTTTGATGGCGGGGTGGGCTTCACCCAGTCCAAGTAGTTCTGCCTAACGAACTTGGCAAAGCCGAGGTTGGCCTCTTCCTTCTGCATCTGCAGCATGTCGGTCATCTGCGAGTCGGCCGAACTGAGTTCCAGCTCCCAGTGTACCAGGCGCTTGTAAACCTCTATCCAGTCCTGCCAGGTGCGGCAGTCCTGTATCTGCATGCCTATCTGCATGAAGTTCTGCTGATAGTGGCTCTGCGTCACCTCGGTGACTATCTCGCGGCGGTGTATGTTCTTCTTCAGCGTGAGCAGTATCTGGTTGGGGTTGACAGGCTTGATGAGGTAGTCGGCAATCTTCTGGCCGATGGCCTGCTCCATGATGTTCTCCTCCTCGCTCTTGGTCACCATGACTACGGGCGTGGCGGGCGACACCTCTTTAATCTTCTGCAGCGTCTCCAGCCCCGACAGGCCGGGCATCTGCTCGTCGAGCAGCACCAGGTCGAAGGAGCGCTCGCGACAGAGGTCGATGGCATCGGTGCCATTGCTGGCACAGGTCACTTCGTATCCTTTTTTCTCTAAGAAGATGAGGTGGGCGCGCAGCAGTTCCATCTCGTCGTCCACCCAGAGCAGTTGTCCGTTAGTCGTTGGCATGGCTTTCTATGTTTTGGTTCTTTGCTATATGAACGCAGAAACGGGCGAATTGTTGTAATCCGCCCGTTCTGATTAAGTCTTTTTCAAGATTGTTGAGATAATTTCGGAGGCACAGGCCATCACTTGACGGTGGCTTGCAGGCCGTCGAGGGTGTAGTAGCCACCATTGACGAAGCCGAAGTCGGCCGTCTGCGGCGAGCCGTCGCTGCTGAAGATGATGCCGGTGGGCAGGCCGTTGGCAGGCGTGGGGATGCTCCAGCGCCAGACGGCATGGCCGTTGTCGGCGTTGCCCAGCAGGGTGCAGAGGGTGCCAGGCCACGTGCCGCCAGTGAAGTTCTGCGTGTCGTTCCATGCCCAGCACTTGATGGAGCTGGTCCAGCTGGCGTCGGTGACCTCGAAGAAGGCGCACAGCTCGCCAGCGCTGACCGTGCAGAAGCTGGGGACGGTGACCTCGACGGGTGCCTCGTCTACGGCGTCGGTGTCGCTGATGCTACGCACAGCCGACAGGTCGACGCCCTGGCTCACGTAGTAGGCATAGTTGGTGCCGCTGACGGCCAGGGTGTAGCCACGAGTGTCGGCAGTGGCGTTGCCCAGGAGCAGGAGCACCTGTCCGTGGGTACCCTCGACGTTGAGCACAAAGCCATCGGCCGAGGCGGTGGCGCTGACAATGCGGCTCTCGCTGTTGAGGCCTGCAGCATGGCGTGCTGCTATGAGGCGCTTGATGGTGCCCTTGTAGCCCTGCCAGTGCTTAAGCCACACGCAGGGTGTGCCGGGCATGGCCAGGATATAGGCGTTGGCAGCACCCACGTTGTGGGCCAAGGGGCCGTCGCTGCTGCCCTGAGCGTTCTTGCCCGTGTCGTGGTTGTCGACGAAGGTGACGCTGTAGCGGGCATAGCCACTGGTGGTGGTGAGCGTGGTGCTGCCGAGGGCAGTCCACATGCCGCCCTGGAAGGCTCGGTTGATCTGGTATTTCATGGGGAAGTCGAAGGCTGCCGACTGCGGATTGCCGCCGACACGGGTGCCGTCGATCCAGTTGCGCACCACGGCGACATTGCCGTCCCAGCACTCGCCAACGCTGAAATAGGGTTGCGACAGGGTGTTGTAGCGGCCCACATACGATGCCGCGAAGCCCTTGACCATGTCGTAGCGGAAACCGGCATAGCCCAGCTCCTGCAGCAGGAAGCGGAGGTAGGTGCCGACGTTCTGCTGCACCTGGGTGTTGCTGTGGTCGAGGTCGCGGTAGCCGTCGAAGTTGTCGCCAGTGTCGCGAGCGCCAGTGGTGTGGTAGCCATTGCTGTTGCACTCGTCGTCGCTACAGATGGCAGAGTAATTGGTGTTGTCCCAGGTGATGGAGTAGCCGTCGCGCTGCTCGTTGGGGAAGTCTACCCACGACGAGAGGCCGTTCTTGTGGTTGATGACAACATCGGCAATGATGCCCGTGCCACGACTGCGGAAGGCCTGTATCATCTGGCGCAGCTCTGCCTCGGTGCCGAAGCACGAGGTGTGGTCGAGCCAGAAGCAGGGATCGTAGCCCATGGTCTGACGGCCAGAGTGGTAGAAGTCGGAGGTCTTGCCCGAATTGGGCACCCAGATGAGCTGGAAGTACTGGGCGAGTTCGTCGGCCTGGCTGGCGAGCGTCGTCCAGCGGGTGGCGCTGTAGGAGTCCCACCAAAAGCCCTGCAGCATGACGCCGTCGTACTGGGCAGGCCAGCCCTGGGCGTATTGCGTCTCGAGTTCGGTGCTGGTAGTGTCGGTACTGGCAGTGTCGGTGCTGGTGGTATCGGTGCTGATGGTGTCAGAGGGATTGTCGGGGCGGGCCGTTACGGCCTCAACGGGGTCGTCGTCGCCACAGGCAACGAGGGTGGTGGTGGTTGCGGTAATGAGCAGCAGGGCTGCTATCGGTAGGAGTATTTTCTTCATGATGACTTTGGGAGACAAAGCGGGGAAACCGCTTTGCACTGTTAAGGGGGAAGCGCTTTGCACTGTTAAGGGGTAAGCGTTTTACACTGTTAAGGGGGAAGCGCTTTGCCTGTTAAGAATAGTTTGCCTGTTATTGAAAAAGGGCGGAGCCAGCACTAATGCCGACCCCGCCTTGCATTAATCAGATTCTGAACCGTATCGCCCCGACTTTAGTTGGCAGGGGTGATGGTGCAGTAAGAGCGCGTGTCGCACAGGGGATAGAACTTGATGAGCACCTTGCCCGTGACGTCGACCTGGATGTTGTCGTTAGAGCCATTGATGATGTTGTCCATGGTTCCGCCCCAGTTGCCGTCGTCGTTGCCCCAGTTGTTGTTGCCACGGAACTTCAGGTTGCCGGGTTTCAGTGTGGTTTCGAGCTGCCAGCAGAGTTCGTCGGGGTTGTAGGTCATGTCGATGCCGCTGTCCCATCCGTTCTCGCAGGCGTCGCCGATGACGTCGACCACGTTGATGCGGGTGAGCTTATAGGTCATGTCGGCCAGATTGACGTCGGCACGATAGAAGCCCGGTGTGACGAAGATATTATCGCCGTTGTCGGTCAGTGTGCCGCCCTCGTCGCTGAAGGTGCCTACACCCCAGTTGCCGTTGTCCCAGTTGTCGGCAGCACCACGGAACTTGAAGGCACCACGACCGTCGGTCCAGCTGTCTTCCTTGGCATAGAAGTAGCCAGTGTACTGGCCCATACCGTCGGCGCTATATAGTGGCTGCTGCTTTTCGCCCCAGTTGTTGTTCACGCCAGCTTCGTAGATATAGGTCTCGAAGTCGAGGCTCTGGATGGTATAGGTCATGTTCTTCATGTCGATGTTCATCTTGATGAACTTATGTCCGGCCTCTACCTTGAACGAACCGTCGCCCTGAACGTTGCGGTCTTCAAGATCCTTGCGGCGTGCGAGCGAGCCTTCGGTGCCGTTGTTGCCATTGCCCTTTGTGGTGGCGAACAGCAGGTCCCAGGCGCCCTCTTCGTTGTTGGCAATGGCGTCGCAAGCCTTCTCGTCGCCAAATGCGAACCATGTGTCGCCCTCAGCAGCGGGGAAGGTGATAGTGTAGGTGGCAGACTTCAGGTCGACGAGCTGGAACTGCAGCTGCTTGGCGGCTGCCGAGCCTGCCCAGTCGCTGTTAGGACCGCCCACGATGTAGTAGTTGACGGCTGTGCGCACGACGCTGTAGGTGAGGTTGTTCATGTCGATGGTTACCTTGTAGGTGCCGTCGCCATGGATGACGGGTGTCTGCACGCCCTTGTCGTCGCCCTTATAGATGATGAAGCCTTCGAGCGACGGGTCGCCGTTCTCAGCACAGCCCATCTCGCCCTGGTTGATGGCATCCCAGTCGCCAGAGACAAAGTTGCTGCCGCAATAGAACTTGAACCAGTTGTCGTTCTCTGTGAGACAGGTGACGGTAGCGGTGTAGGTGCCATCGCCATTGCTGGTCATCCACACGGGCTTTGTGGGCTGCCAGCCGTTGCCGTCGATGGCATTCTCCTCGAAGCCACCAAGCATGTAATAGCCCAGCGGATCGATGGCAGGCACGGGCTTCGGTGTGAGCGAAGCAGCCACGGTGCCAGTGACGTCGGTAGTGACGGCATCGCCGTTGGCCAGGATGAGCGTGACGACGGCGTCGACAGTGAGGTCGCGCTTGATGGCGGCACGCGAGTTGAACTGCTTCTCGACCAAAGCCAGAAGGTCGGCAGTAGCAACCACGATGTTGCCGCGCTCAACGGTGCCCTCGATGGGCTCGCCGTTGACGGTGAGGCTCGTAATGGCATAGTCTACCACTTCGGGGCTGCTGGCGGTGATGGCCATCAGCTTCAGATTGTCTTCACGCACGGGCAAGACTACGTTGGCATCGTCGCCCTCGGCGAAGGTGATGCCGTATTTTGCAGCCACCTCCTCAGCCTTGTTGTTCTGAGGCAGTGCCCAGTCGTCGTAGTCGCCGGCGCAGCTGGCAAGCATGAGGCCTGCCATGGCTGCGAAGCTATATTTCAGTAAGTTCTTCATATCGGTTTCTGTTATTCGTTATTCATACTTGCTTAATATCCTTATCTCACTTCGCCGCTCATGTTGTCGAAGTCAACGTAGAGTTTCTGGCCAATCTCTACACGCACGGAGTACTCAGCACCCACGTTGGCAGCCCAGTTGTCGGGGATGTCGACGAGACGCCAGTAGATCTGGCTGTTATACAGCGTGTACTCGGTGCGCCACCAGTCGAAGCCAGGCACCTTGACGTATGCACGCAGCTCGCCTGCCTTGGCAAATGCTGGCGACTCCCACTTACCGCTCTTGTCGGCAGGTGCTGTCATCTCCCAAGCGCTGTCAGAGTCAGTCCAGTTGTCGTCTGCACCCGCGCCTATGACAAAGGCCTTGCCAGGCTCCACCTTGAGGGTGTACTGCTGTGCGTTGTCGACGATGTCGCAGGTGAAGTGCAGCACGTACCAGCCGGCATTGTCGATGACTATGTTCTCATCGCCGCTGCCATTGGCCTCGTGGACACCGGCCGAAGCGTTGTCCTCGATGTTCTTGATGCGGTCGAAGCCACGCCAGTCGCCTTCGGAGAGGCCCCACTTGAACTCGCTGCCAGCCGAAGCATATATAATGGTGAAGAACTCGCCCTGCAGTCCATAGACGGGTGCAAGTGGCTTCCAGCTGTTCCATGCGGTCTGGATGTCGCTGCCAACGACAAATATCCCAGTGGGCAGCTTGGCAGGCGGTGCGACGTAGGTGGCGAGCACCGAAGGCAGTGAGATGACGTTGGAGAAGCTCTCGCCAGTATACTGGCCTGCCTCCATGTTGCTCATGCCATCGATGAAGGCATGCAGACGCAGGTAGACAATGCGCGGCGTGGAAGTGAAGGCAAGGTCGGGGTTGGCCTCTTGGAAGAGCGCCACGACGGTGTCGTTGAGTTCGCTGGCCACCACGTTGATGTTGGCGGCATCGGTGAAGGTAGAGTTCAGCGTCTTGTAGGTGGCGGCATTATCGAAGCCGTCGGCTGCCAGTGCCACCTGCACCTCATAACGTGTGACGTAGGGCACGCCCCCGTAGTCGGGCTGCGAGCAGGTAAGGTGCAGACTCTCGGCATTCACCAGGTCGTAGGTGTTGTTGGCGGCGTTGCCCGGCATGTTCAGTACAAACCCCTGTGAAGCCTGTGCCACGTTGATAGTGGGATTGCTGTCGCGGTCTTCTTCGCACGACAGAAGTGCGAACGGCAAAGCCAGCAGAGGCAGCAGCATGGTTTTAATGATATGTTTCATAATCGTTTTCTTATTTGATGTACTTGGTCATTACTTTCTTTATGCTACAGAGCCACTATTAGTAACCTGCATTCTGGTGCATGTTGCGGTTGTTGCTGATGTCGCTGGCAGGTATCGGGTAGACGTTGAAGTGCTTGTCGACGGTTGTGCCGGCTGCCATGCCACCCTTGAAGTCCCAGATGTACTTGCCACCCGTGAAGAGGCCAAAGCGCACGAGGTCGGTGCGACGGCGCCCCTCCATGTAGAACTCGCGGCACCACTCCTCAGAGAGAGCTGTCATGTCGATGCTGGTGAAGGGTGTGGCATGAGCACGTGTGCGCACCTCGTTGACATCCTTCAGCACGTCATCAAGTGATCCGCCGTTGCGGTAGTTGGCCTCGGCACGAGTGAGGTAAAGCTCGGCCAGACGGAACATGGGAATATCGGTATCGGAGAAAGTGGGGTCGCTGGGCGTGGTGTTGTCCGAACGGCGATTCTGCCACTTCACGATAGAAAGACCGTTGTTGAAGCCTGTTATCTGCTTGGTGGTCAGTGTGCGAACTCCACCGCCCACACCGGCATAGAACATGGCACGATCGTCGTTGGCTGCGGCGATGATGGCGCTGGTAGAGCCACCAAGCACCTTGTCGGCATCGACCACTGAAGCAGAGTCGGTCAGTTCCTCAGTGATGCCCTTGGATTCCTTATAAGCTTTCAGAGCGTCCTCGTCGGGCATCTTGATTTGCGACTCAGGGTTGCTGAAGAACTTCTGCACCAGTGCCAGACGTGCGAAGTTGCAGCTCCAATAGTTGCTGGTGCCGCTGTAGGGCATGCCCGACTTGCGCATGGAGCTGACCAGATAGGTGCTACCGGCATACTCCTGGGTCTTCTTGCCGTCCTGGCGGATGGCGAAGATAATCTCGTTCATGGCCTGCGGATTGACGTCATTATCGCCCATGAACACCTGCTCATAGCCAGTGTAGCCATTGGTGTTGGTGGTCTTAGAGAGAGCGTACTTGCCGCTGTTGATGATGAGGTCGCAGTAGTTGATAGCCTTCTGATAGTCCTTTGTCTGTCCGTCGGTATACACCTCGCTGTTCAGAGCCAGACGGGCGTGGAGTGCATAGGCAGCACCCTGGTCGGCACGACCGAAGTCAGTGGTATTGTTGAAGCTGCCAATGGGGGCAAGCAGGCCCTCAATCTCGCTAAGCTCATTGTCGAGCCAGTCGTATAAATCCTTTCCAGCCTTCTCTACTGGCAGGATGCTGGGGTCGTAGACCAGCTTGAAGGGTGCCTTGTGGAAGAGATCGAGGAAGAAGTAGAAGTGGAGTGCACGCAGGAAGCGCACCTCGGCCAGATAGTGAGGCCACTCGCCGTCTGCGCGCGAGCCGTTCTGCGTAAGGAAGTCGTTGAAGAGCGTCACGTCGAAAGCCAGACGGTTGTAGGCCCAACGCACACGCTTGCTGTCCTTGCTCCATGATATGCTGGTGAGCTGCGGGATGTCGGCATCGTTCTGCCATGCCCAGATGCACTCGTCGGTGCATAGTGTCTCAAGGTTGAACACGGTGCGGTAGAATCCGCTCTCGCCCTCGTCGTCGCTGATGTCGGCCTTACCGGCAGGTCCCTGCTGTCCGGTCAGTGCGAGTGTGGCATACTGCTTGGCAAGCAGCTCCATAGGCTCGTAGGTCGTTGATGACTGCGGGTCGACCGACGAAATGTTCAGCTCATCGGCGCAAGACACCAGTCCTGCCGTGAAGAGACCCGCAATAGCTGATTTAATCAATATGTGTTTCATATCTTTGTTTGCTTGATTGGATTAGAAATTGAGATTCAGTCCCAGCTGATAGCTCACGGGGCGCGGATACGGGTTGCTGTCGATGCCGCTGGCCACCTCGGGGTCTATGCCATCATATTTGGTGATGATGAAGGGGTTCTGCACCGTAGCGAAGATGCGTCCGTTGAGCGGCAGTTTGCAGAACTCGGCAAAGCTGTAGCCCAAGGTGATGTTGGTGCACTTCAGGTAGGATGCGTTGCGCACGAAGTAGTCGCTCATGTAGTTCTCGTTGGCCATGGCGTTCGAGGCTGCTGTCCATCCCAGCTCTACGGCCTCGGCGGTGGTGTTGCGCCAAGCGGTGTTCGAGTAGAGTCCGGGGCCTACCTGGGCATTGCGCGACAGGAAGTCGTAGTAGACATAGTTGCCAAGTGCCGAGTGGAATGCAGCGCTGAGGTCCCAGTTCTTGTAGATGAACTTAGTGGTGAGACCCATGATGACGTCGGCTGCAGGGCTCTTATAGTAGTAGCCGTCCTCCGAGTTTATCTGGCCATCGGCATTGCGGTCTACGAACATGCCTTCGATGGGGCGTCCGGCCTCATCGTACACCTGCTGGTAGACGAAGAACGAGTTCATGGGGTGGCCCACGGCATGGCGCTGTATCTTGGTGTTGTTACCGCGCGAGATATTGTCGCCTGCAGTCACGTAGTCGGCGCTGGCATTCAGCTCGGTAATCTCGTTGTGGTTCCAGCCCACGTTGTAGGTGAGTTGCCAGGTGAAGTTACGGGTTACGATGGGCTTCACGTCGAAGGCCAGCTCAACACCGTAGTTCTCCAGCGAGCCGATGTTCTGCATCTGCTGGTCGCCGAAGTTGCTGCCGGCAGGAATGTCGATAGTGGCGAGTAGGTCGGTTGTCTTGCGGTAGTAGCCATCGATGTTGATGCCGAAACGTCCGTTGAGCATCATAAAGTCCAGACCGCCGCCCCATGTGGTGGTTTTCTCCCAGGTGAGGTCGGTGTTGTAGTTGCTGGGGCGCATCGTATAATAATAGGTACTGCCGAAGGGATACTGAGCGTAGGAGTTGCTTCGCACGTAGAGCGGTGTATAGTAGAAGTCGTCGATGCCGTTCTGCTGTCCTGTCTTACCCCAGCTGGCGCGCAGCTTCAGTTCGTCAATCCAGTTGACGTTCTTCAAGAATGGCTCGTTGTTGATTTTCCATGCCAGAGCCACAGCGGGGAAGTAGCCCCACTTGTTGCCCTCGGCAAAGCGCGAGCTACCATCGGCACGGAAGGTGGCTGTAAGCATATAGCGGTCGAGCAGCGTGTAGTTCAGTCGGCCGATGTATGAAACGAGCGAGTTGTGCGACTCCCACTCCTTCTCCGAGCGCAGGTCGGGGTTGTTGGCCACGTTGGTATAAGGATCCCAGCCCTGGCCCTCGTTGTAGCCTGTACGGTGGTAGTGGCTCTGCTCGGCACCGGCCATCACGTCGATGTTGTGCACGCCTATCTCCTTCATGTACTGTGCATAGGCGTTGCCCACGATGTTGTACTTCCAGTAGCGTGTCACGCCCTCGTAGCCATAATAGTTGTTAGAGAACGAAGTGGGCTGCTGTACGTCGTCCTGCTTAGAGTCGGTGTACTGTGCACCCAAGCTGGCATGCAGGTGGAGGTCTTCAAATCCGTGGATGGCATAGTCGGCCTCGAAGTTGCCAGACCAGTCCACGGCCCTGGCCATCATGTCCTGCTGATCGAGCCATGCCACGGGGTTCTTCGGCGCATTGCTGTTAGGCATCTTGGCCCACGTGGGGTCGCTGATGTTCTCGGCATTGGTCAGTGTCTGATAATAGCCACCCGTGTAGCGAGCGTCGGCACCAGTCATATAGACGGGGCGCGTGGGATCCATCGACAATGCACCGCCAATGGCCTGGCCTGCATCGACATAGCTGTCCTTCTCATAGAGGAACTTGGCCGTGACGTTCAGGTTCAGATGGTCGTTGAGCAGCTTCGGAGCCAGGTTGAGCGAGGCGTTATAGCGCTTCATCCACGACTTCAGGATGATACCTTCCTCATCGTCGTAGCCTAAGCTCAGACGGTAGGGAGTGTTCTTCAGACCGCCAGCCAACGAGACGTTGTGGCTGTTGCTGAGCGAGGTGCGGAAAATCTCGTTCTGCCAGTCGGTGTCGGCATCGCCCAGAAGGGTGGCGTCGAGACCAGCGATGGTGCCCACGAGAGCCTTGTACTCAGGAGCATCGAGCACTTCGTACTTCTTCTGCACCTGCGAGATGGTGGCAGTGGCGTTGTAGCTTATCTGCGGACGGCTGTCCTTCTTGCCCTTCTTCGTGGTAATGATGATGACGCCATTCGAGGCACGGCTACCATAGATGGCAGTGGCCGAAGCGTCCTTCAGCACGGTGAAGGTCTCAATGTCGTTGGGGTTCACCATAGCCAGGATGTTCGACATACCCTTGGCGGTGTTGTTGTCGATAATCAGACCGTCGATGACGTAGAGAGGGTCGTTGGAGGCGCTGAGCGACGCACCACCACGGATGCGTATCTGCGCACCGGCACCTGGCGTACCACCGCTGGTGATAACGTCAACGCCGGCCACCTTGCCCACGAGCATGTCGCTGGCGCTGGTGGTGATGCCCTTCGACATCTCGTCGGGCTTGATAGCCGTCACCGAGCCGGTGAGGTCGGTCTTCTTAGCGCGGCCATAGCCAATGACCACCACGTTGTCCAGCACAGCGGCATCGTCTTGCAGCGTCACCACCACGTTGGGTGCGGCCTTGACGGTGGCTGTCTGGTAGCCCACATAGCTCACAGAGAGTGTTGCTCCCTGCTTGGCTTTCAGCGTGAAGTTGCCGTCGAAGTCGGACACGGCACCACCCGCTGCATTGTCAGCAATGCGGATGGTAGCGCCAATGACGGGTTCACCCTGAGCATCTTTCACATGACCTTTCACAGTGATCTGTGCAAAGGCTCCGACAGACAGGAGCAAGCCCACAAAGAGGGCCAGCATCCTGAACGGAATCCGAATGTTTACCTGCTTCATCATTTCATTTTATTAGAGTTAGTATTAATTGTTTATGTCAGCATGTTTGCTTTTAGTTATCGTTGCCTGGCAAAGCCAGCTACTTCAAGGTGCAAAGTTAGTTTTTATTTGATTTAATGTGTAATAAAGTTCTACTAAAAACGTTATTACAACGATGCAAACGTTTGCATCCCCTACGCATATAATAATAAACAAGGTGGGGCGCAGCTGTTGGAAAGTTTTGCGTAACTTTGCACCACCAGCGGCGGCACACGCCATGTGCCCCCCTGCAAAAGCTACTGACATGAAAGAATCGACACCCCTGACAATGAAGGACATTGCGCGCGAGTTCAACATCTCCGTGGCCACCGTGTCGCGGGCACTGAAGGACTCGCCACGCATATCGGAAGAGCGGCGACGCGCCATACAGCAGTATGCACGCGAGCACAACTTCACGCCCAACGTGCTGGCCGAGAGCCTGCGCCACTCGCGCATTCAGCCCATGAAGGTAATTGGCGTCATCATGCCCGAGTTTGTACACTACTACTTCTCTACCATACTGCGCGGCATAGAGCAGGAGGCATCGGCCAACGGCTACCGCATCATGGTAGCACAGAGCGGCGAGCAGTACGAGCGCGAGGTGAAGCTGTGCCAGTCGTTCTATGAGAACAAGGTTTGCGGCATCATCGTAAGCCAGGCAAAGAACACGCAGCGCTACGACCACTTCCAGCGACTCATCGACCAGGGCGTGCCTCTGGTGTTCTACGACCGCATCTGCACAGGCGTCAACGCCAGCCGCGTGGTGGTAGACGACTATATGGGCGCCTACCACGCCGTGCAGCACCTCATAGAGACAGGCTGCAGACGCATTGCCTTCTACGGCTCGCAGATGAACATGGAGATAGCCAAGAACCGCTTCAACGGCTACAAGGACGCCCTGCTGAAGCACGGTCTGCCCTTCCGTCCGGAACTGACGCGCATCTGTGACAACCGCCACGATGCAGAGATGATGACGCCCGAGATGTTCGACGGAGACAGCTATCCCGATGCTTTCTTCGCCGTGAACGACGATACGGCTCTGGGCATACTTTACACCGTGAAGCGCATGGGTCTGCGTGTGCCAGAAGACATCAGTATCTGCGGCTTCACAAACGGTGTGCGCGCCACCTCGTGCGACCCCATGCTGACCACCGTCGAGCAGCACGGCATCCGCGTGGGCGAGGAAGCGGCAAACATCCTGATAGGCCATGTGGAGGGTCTACTGCCCATGGACCACGCCGAGAAGCGCGTGGTACGCACACGTCTCGTGCTGCGTGGCACCACACGCTGAGCCACCCACGAGCGTGCCCCACCCTGCACGCTGACAGCGAGCTGCTTGTTCATTTGCATATAAAAACTGATAAAACAAAAACCATTATGAGACAGAAACCTGATCTAAGCTTCTGGAAGCTCTGGAACCTGAGCTTCGGATTTTTCGGCGTGCAAATCGCCTATGCGCTGCAGAGCGCCAACATCTCCCGCATCTTCGCCACACTCGGTGCCGACCCCCACGACCTGAGCTACTTCTGGATATTGCCGCCGCTGATGGGCATGGTGGTGCAGCCACTGGTAGGACTGTTCAGCGACAAGACCTGGACGCGCTTCGGGCGCCGGATTCCCTATCTGTTTGTGGGGGCTGCCGTGGCCGTGCTCGTGATGTGCCTGCTGCCCAATGCCGGCAACCTGCAGTTCACCGTCATCAGCGCCATGACCTTCGGACTCATCTCGCTGATGTTTCTCGACACCAGCATCAACATGGCCATGCAGCCCTTCAAGATGATGGTGGGCGACATGGTCAACGAACAACAGAAGACCAAGGCCTACAGCATACAGTCGTTCCTCTGCAACGCGGGCAGTCTGGCCGGCTATGTATTCCCCTATCTGTTCGCCGCCATAGGCATTGCCAGCGTAGCTCCCGAGGGTATCATTCCAGACTCGGTGAAGTGGTCGTTCTATGTGGGTGCGCTCATCCTGATTCTCTGCGTTGTCTACACCACGCTGAAAGTGAAGGAGTACACACCCGCAGAGATGGCAAGCTTCCAGCAACAGGCACAGGACAACAGTGCCGCAGCCACTGGTGGCAGCAAGGGTCGCGCTCTGCGCGTGTTCCTACAGGTGGGTCTGGTGCAGTTCTTCTGCTGGGCCGCTTTCATGTATATGTGGACCTACACAAACGGCAGCATTGCCCAAACAGCCTTCGGCGTAGACATGTCGCAGCCAGGCCACGCTGCCACGCAGGCCTATCAGCAGGCAGGCGACTGGGTGGGCATACTCTTTGCCGTGCAGGCCATAGGCTCAGTGTTATGGGCCGTGATGCTGCCACGTTTCAAGAGTATTAAAACAGCCTACAGCCTCTCGCTGGCCATCGGTGCTACGGGCTTCGCCATGGTGCCCTACGTACACGACCAGCACTTGCTGTTTGTGCCCTTCTTCCTTATTGGCTTCGCATGGGCCGCCATGCTCGCCATGCCCTTCACGCTCGTCACCAATGCTTTAGAGGGCAGCAAGTATATGGGCACCTTCCTCGGTCTGTTTAACTGCACTATCTGCATCCCGCAGATTGTGGCTGCCGCACTGGGCGGTACCATCCTCACGCTGGTGGGCAGCCATCAGTACAATATGATGCTGGTGGCCGCCGCACTGCTGGCCGCCGGTACGCTGTGCGTGTTCATCATACAGGATGGGAAGAAGTAACGATGCAATCGTTTGCGCGTCATTATTCGCTTTTATTCAACACACATAGCAACAGGCTGCACGAAAAAAGCGTAACTTTGAAGCCACTAAAAACCATATACCGCAATGAAACTGCTATTTAACATCGAATATCGCACACAGCCAGGACAAAGGCTGGCACTATGCCTGCTCAACAACGGACAGCCCACTGAAGTGCACGCCATGACCACCGACGACGGGGTGCACTGGATGGGTGAGCTGCGACGCCAGGCCAAGACTGGCAGCTATATGGACTACTGCTATCAGGTGGAAGACGAACAGCAGCAGGTGCTGCGCCGCGAGTGGATGGTAGAGCCGCACAGACTGGAGCTGGCTGCGGCAAGAGGTGCCGAATACCTGGTGTTCGACCACTGGATAGACATACCTGAAGACGCCTATATGTACTCGTCTGCACTGACCGAGTGTGTGAATACCCGCCAGCGCGAGTTGAGTGCCAAGAGCAACTTTGTGCGGACGGTCAGGCTGAAGGTGCGCGCCCCCCAACTGCGCCACGACCAGCGGCTGGCCATAGTGGGCGCCCCCATCTACCTGGGCGCATGGAACCCGCAGAAGGCGCTGCCCATGACTGAGCACGAGTGCAACGAATGGGTGGCGAGCCTCGATGCCGACCGGCTGCCGGGCGTGTTCGAGTTCAAGTTCATTGCCATCACCACCCCCACCACAGCTGAAGCCGAAGGAGCTGATGCTCTTTGGGAGCAGGGCGCTAATCGTTTTGTCGACCTACCTGACCTGGAGAAGATGCAGGTGGCCGTCTACGAGCTGCCACAGGCCGTCTTCGACATTCATCAATGGAAAGCTGCCGGAACCGTCATTCCTGTGTTCTCGCTGCGCTCTGAAGGCAGCTTCGGCGTGGGTGATTTCGGCGACCTGAAGATGATGATAGACTGGTGTGCCAAGACCCAGCAGCGCATCTTGCAGGTGTTGCCCATCAATGACACCAACATGACCGGCTCGTGGCAAGACTCCTACCCATACAACGCCATCAGCATCTTTGCACTCCATCCACAATATGCCGACCTGCGCCAGCTGCCCCCCATCAAGGACGAGGAGCTGCGACAGCGTTTCGAGCAGCTAAGACTGGAGTTGAACGCCCTGTCGCAGATAGACTATGAACGCATGTTCAGTGCCAAGATGGACTACCTACGCACCGTCTTTGCTCAAGAGTTTGCTCACATCAAGCGCACTAAGGCATATAAGGACTTCGTGGCTCAGAACAGCGACTGGCTTGAGCCATACGCCCGCTTCTGCGTAAACCGCGACAAGTATGGCACGGCTGAGTTCAGCAAATGGGAGCCCCAGTCGCAACCCCTGCCCACGAAAGACGAACAAGAGGACGAGGCGTTCTGGCACTTCGTGCAGTTTGTGCTTGACCAACAAATGCACGCCGCCCACGAACATGCAAGACACGCGCGCGTTATATTAAAAGGTGACATACCTATCGGCATATCACGCGACGGCGTGGAGGCTTGGGCCGAACCGCGCTACTTCAACATGAACGGACAAGCCGGAGCACCGCCTGACGCCTTTGCCGAGGACGGGCAGAACTGGGGATTCCCTACCTACAACTGGGACGAGATGCTCAGCGACGGATGCCAATGGTGGGTAAGGCGGTTCCGAAAAATGGCGCAGTATTTCGATGCTTACCGCATTGACCACGTACTGGGATTCTTCCGCATCTGGGAGATACCCATGCCCCACAAGAGCGGCCTATACGGACAGTTCCAGCCCTCGCTGCCCATGACACGCGACGAGATAGAGCAGCGCTGGCACCTGCCCTTCCGCGAGGAGTTCTATCTGCCCGACCATAAACAGCCCAACACATGGCACCCGCGCATCAACGCGCCGCGCTTGGAGGCATTCTGCCAACTGGACGGCGACGAGCAGCAACGCTTTTGGGACATGTACAACGACTACTTCTACCGACGCAACAACCAATTCTGGTATGAGGAGGCCATGAAGAAGCTGCCACGGCTTACGCAAGCCACGCGCATGCTCTGCTGTGCCGAAGACCTGGGCATGGTGCCCGACTGCGTACCTTGGGTGATGCAGCAACTGCGCATACTGTCGCTCGAAATACAGTCAATGCCCAAGGATCCTGGCGTGCGGTTCGGAAGCCTTTCGCACAACCCATACCGCAGCGTAGCCACCATATCCACCCACGACATGGCCACACTGCGCCAGTGGTGGGACGAGGACTGGCAGCGCACGCAGGACTACTACAGCATGTCGCTGCGGCGCAGCGGTGAGGCGCCCCATCCGCTGCCAGGATGGCTGGCAAAAGAGATAGTCTACCGCCACCTCACCTCGCCCTCTATGCTATGCCTCATCTCACTGCAGGACTGGCTGGCCATCGACGAGGAACTGCGGCTACCCGACCAGGACGCTGAACGCATAAATATACCGGCCAACCCACGCCACTACTGGCGCTATCGCATGCACATGACTATCGAACAGCTGATGCAGGCCGACAACTTTAATGGCCAGATGCGCGAGCTCATAGCCAACAGCGGCCGCAAATAGACGATATACCTTTATCTATTATATACTAACTAAAACACACATTGCACGCTGCTCCGCTATCGCCATCATTCCTCCTTTCCTATATATGGCGTATGCGGGGCAGCATTTTAGTAAGAGGCTTAACCATCAAAACAAGAACATAAATGAGACACAACAGCCTATTAGCCGCCTTGTCGCTGATGCCACTGATGGCAATGGCCGGCACAGTGAAATCGCCCAACGGCAATATCGTAGTGAACTTCTCGGTAGACACCAATGGACGCCCAACGTACGAAATGACTTACAAAGGGCGCGCTGTGGTGAAGCCCTCACACCTCGGCCTGGAGCTGGCCAGAGACAAGCACGCATCGAAAGGAACAAACGAGACCGACCTGATGGCGGGCTTCACCATCGTAAAAGAAGAGTCGTCGACATTTGACGAGACGTGGCAACCCGTTTGGGGAGAGACTCGCGACATACGCAACCACTACGTCGAGTATGCTGCCACCCTATCCCAACAGGCACAGCAGCGGCAGATGGTGGTGCGCTTCCGCATCTACGATGACGGCATGGGCTTCCGTTACGAGTTTCCACAACAGCAGCAACTGAACTATTTCCTCATCAAGGAAGAGCGCACTGAGTTTGCCATGGCGGGCGACCATACAGCGTGGTGGCTGCCAGGCGACTACGACACGCAGGAGCAAGAGACGCAGGAGTCGAAGCTCAGCGAAATTCGCAGTCGCATGCACGACGCCGTGAACTGGGGCAACTCAAGCGTGGCCGTATTTTCACCCACGGGTGTGCAGACCTCGCTACAGATGAAATCGGCCGACGGACTATACATAAACATCCATGAGGCTGCATGCACTGACTATGCCACAATGCATCTGGAGCTGGTCGACGCCGAGACAAAGGCGCTGAGCACCAAGCTCGAAGGATCGAGCAACAAATACACGCCCGTTCCTGCCACCCTGCCCGACGCATCTCCGTCGGGTATCCCCTACCCCCTGCCTCAGCCCTACACCTTCGTGAGCCACCTCACTCCCGATGCCACCGGCCTGAAGGGCGCCATGCAAACGCCTTGCACCACCCCTTGGCGCACGGTGATGGTGAGCGATGACGCACGCGACATGCTCTCCAGCAACCTCATTCTGAACCTGAACGAGCCGTGTGCACTGGACGACGTCAGCTGGATACACCCCACAAAGTACTGCGGCGTGTGGTGGGAGATGATTGTGGGAAAGAGCAACTGGCACTACACCGACGACTTCCCCAGTATCAAGCTTGGCCAGATTGACTGGAAGAGCGTGAAACCCCACGGTCGCCACGCCGCCAACAACACAAAGGTGCGCCGTTACATCGACTTCGCTGCGGCCAACGGACTCGACCAAGTGCTGGTAGAAGGATGGAACGTGGGCTGGGAAGACTGGGCCAACATGTGGAAGCGCGATGTCTTCGACTTCGTCACACCCTATCCCGACTTCGACATCAAGGCGCTCAACGACTATGCTCACTCCAAGGGTGTAAAGCTGATGATGCACCACGAGACCTCGTCATCGACACAGAACTACGAGCGCCACATCAAGGAAGCCTACGAGCTGATGAACCGCTATGGCTATGACGCCGTGAAGACGGGCTATGTGGGCGACATCATACCGCGTGGCGACCACCACTACTCGCAGTCGATGAACAACCACTACCTGTACGTGGTAAAGGAGGCTGCCAAGCACCACATCATGGTGAACGCCCACGAAGCAACGCGCCCCACCGGTCTCTGCCGCACCTACCCCAACTTAGTGGGCAACGAGAGCGCCCGAGGCACGGAGTATGAAGCCTTCGGCGGCTCGCGCCCAGACCACACCTGCATACTGCCCTTCACCCGCTTGCAGGGCGGACCGATGGACTATACGCCAGGCATCTTCGTCACACGCCTGAACGAGTGGAGCAACAACACGTCGTGGGCGCGCATCACCCTGGCCGGCTCGCTGGCTCTCTACCTCACAATGTACTCACCCCTCCAGATGGCCGCCGACCTGCCAGAGCACTACGAGCGCTATATGGATGCCTTCCAGTTCATACGCGATGTGGCCTGCGACTGGGACCAGAGCATATACCTCGAAGCCGAACCCGCTGACTACATCACCGTAGCACGCAAGGCCAAGGGAACAGACAACTGGTTCATCGGAGGCAAATGCGACGAGCAGGGACACAAGAGCGTCATCAAACTGGACTTCCTCGACAAAGGCCGCAAGTACGACTGTACCATCTACGCAGATGCCCCAAACGCCCACTACGAAACCAATCCTCAAGCCTACAACATCACCAAGAAAGTGGTGAAGCAGGGCACCGTACTCAAACTCAACGAGGCCCCTGGTGGCGGCTTTGCCATCAGCTTAATAGCTCGATAATACTAAAAAACATTAAATAATGAGCAAAAAGGACGTTTAAGTACTCGTTTTTTTGTAATATTGCACTACGAATTGCATTAGAACAATATTTAAACACCATTAGATTATGAAGCATTTTGTACTTGCATTGATGGCAGCTGCCACTCTGTCAACACAGGTTGTTGCACAGACAAAAGTAAAAGTTAGTCAAGTCTACACTGAGTCAGCAAAGCTCAACGTGCAGAATTTGCAGGCCGCTCAGCAGCCCGTACAACTGAATCGCTATCTCTTCGCAGGCTACAACACCATCTGCCTGCCTATGTCGATGAGTGCTGACCAGCTGGCCGAAGTTGCTGGCGAAGTGCGCATAGAGCGCCTTGCAGGCATCGCCCAGGAAGGCACTACACTCAACCTCTACTTCGTCGACTGCACCAGCGAGGGCATCGAGGCAGGCCAGCCCTACCTCATCTACTCGCCCAAGGCCCAGTATCTGCGTGCCCGCAGCAACGAGGCCATACGCATAGACACTGAGCTGCAGGCTGTCCGCATGAGCGACAACGCTGGCAACACGGTGGTCTTCAGCAGCAGCTGGGACAGCATGCAGAAGGAAGGACGCTATGGCATACCCGCCAAGCAGGATGTCTATCCGCTGCAGAGCGTGCTCGTACGTACCGATGCCGACAAGACTTTCCTCCCCACCCGTTGCGGTTTCAGCTGGGAGCAGCAGTCGGCCACGGCCAAGGAACTGCAGATCAAGCACGCTGCAAGCATGGGCGAGGTGACAGCTATAGCTACCGTTGCCAAGAAAAAGAGCGAGAACGTTGACGTCTACGATCTCAAGGGTAACGTAGTGCGCAAGCAGGTAGCTGCCGGTCAGGCTCTGCAGGGTCTGCAGCGCGGCATCTACATTGTCAACGGCGAAAAGGTATCGGTGCAGTAATCTACCGACGCGCATTCTGCGACAAGCCAACTAACAATGAGGGCACATCATATTTGAATGTGCCCTCTTTTTTCAACGCAAGATGACCACATACACCATCACACCGCCCGCAAGCCTGAAAGCCAGCGTAACACTGCCCGCCTCGAAGAGCATTTCGAACAGGGCACTCATCATCTGCTCGCTGACGGGTAGCCAGTTGTTGCCCGACAACCTAAGTGACTGCGATGACACAGAAGTCATCGTTAGGGCACTGGCCGACATGCCCGACGTTATCGACATCAAGGCCGCAGGCACTGCCATGCGGTTTGTGACTGCATTCCTTGCCACCACCGACTGCGGCATCCACACCATCACGGGTACCGAGCGCATGCGCCACCGCCCCATCAGCCCGCTGGTCAATGCGCTTCGTCACTTAGGCGCCAGCATTGACTATGTAGGCGAAGAGGGATTTCCGCCACTGCGCATTGAGGGTCGCCAACTCAAAGGCGGACGGCTCGACGTGCCTGGCAATGTAAGTTCTCAGTACATCTCAGCACTGCTCATGATAGGTCCGCTGCTCAGCCAAGGCCTTGAGCTGCACCTGCAAGGCAGTATTATCTCGCGTCCCTACATCGACTTGACACTATGGATCATGCACGAGTTCGGCGCCGATGCAGACTGGACGGGCGTGGACACCATCGTTGTGAAACCACAGCCCTATACAGCACGTCCCTATCTGGTGGAGAACGACTGGAGCGCGGCGAGCTACTGGTATGAGATGGTGGCACTGGCACAGCAAGCCGATGCCGAGGTGACGCTGAGCGGACTGATGGACGGCTCGAAACAGGGCGACTCATCAGTGCGCTATATTTTCAGCCTGCTCGGAGTGCGCACCACATTCCTCTCGAAGCAGCCTGGCGTGCCCACCACCGTCACGCTGAAGAAGAGCGGACATTGTGTACCACGCTTGGAGTATGACTTCTCGGGACAGCCCGACCTGGCGCAGACTTTCGTCGTGACCTGTGCCATTATGGGCGTTCCCTTCCACTTTACCGGTCTACAGACCCTGAAAATCAAGGAGACCGACCGTATAGAAGCGCTGAAGACTGAGATGCGCAAACTGGGCTATGTACTGCACGACACCGACGGTCGCGAGCTGAGCTGGGACGGCGAGCGCTGCGACACCATGACAACGCCCGCCATCGACACCTACGAAGACCATCGCATGGCACTGGCCTTTGCCCCCGTGGCACTGTGCCGCCCCATCGCCATACGCAACCCGCAGGTAGTCAGCAAGTCTTATCCCCACTACTGGCGCGACCTGCAACAGGCTGGTTTCACTATTGCACAAGACTAACCTTTCCCCACTCTACACACCCATCAAACAGGCATGAACTTCGTTATCCTCTGTCTCATTGCCATCGCCGCCCTGGGCGTGGTTGCCGCCATTGCATCGTGGGGCAGCACCGACGACCCTATCGTACAGGGGCACGACTGTGCCACATGCAGCAGCAAGGACGACGGCTCATGCAAGATAGCCTGCCTGATGGAAGAGAAAAAGAAGCAGCAGGGCAATAAACAGCCTTGATTCCACGTTAATAGGAATAGAATGCGTAGAACGCCACATAGCTACCTCATGCTCTTCATAGCCATTGCCCTCCTGGCGATGGCAGGATGTTCTACGCATAAAAACACATCGCGTAACCGCTGGTGGCAGTCGTTCACCGCCCGATATAATACTTATTATAACGGAAAACTCGCCTACATTGATGGTGCCTTGGAGAAAGAGAAAGGCAACAAGGACAACTTCACTGAGACGCTGCCCATGAACACCGTGGGCAACAAGAACAGCCGTGACCTCGGCAAGGGCAATTTCGACCGCGCCATCGAGAAGAGCGAGAAGACCATCAAGCAGCACAGCATCAAGGGCAAGCCTGAATGGAAAAAGACACGCCGCAAGACCGAGAAAGACAAGGAATGGCTATCGCGTCGCGAATACAACCCCTTCCTCTGGAAAGCATGGCTACTGCTGGGCAAGTCGCAGTTTCAGAAAGGGGCCTTCGACGAGGCTGCCGCCACCTTCTCCTACATGAGCCGACTATACCAAACGCAGCCCGCCATCAACGGCGTGGCACGTGCCTGGCTGGCACAGAGCTACACCGAACTCGACTGGCTCTACGATGCAGAGGACGTCATTCGCAACATGAGCCGCGACTCCATTGACTATCGCGCACGCAATGACTGGGACGCTGCCATGGCCAACTACCTGGTGAAGAGTCAGCAGTACGAGCGCGCCGTGCCCTACCTGCGTCGTGCCATCAAGCATGAGCACCGCAAGACACAAAAGGCCCGCGAGTGGTATCTCATGGGGCAGATAGAGACCGTGCTGGGCCATCGCGAGCAGGCATACAAAGCCTACAAGAAGGTTGTGGCACAGAACCCACCCTACGAGCTGGAGTTCAATGCACGCATCGCTCAGACCGAGGTGATGGCTCGTGGCAACTACCGATCCATGATATCCAGGCTAAAGCGCATGGCGGCCAGCGATAAGAACAAGGACTATCTCGACCAGGTCTACTATGCCATGGGCAACATCTACCTAATGCAGCACGACACGCTACGCGCCATCGACGCCTATGAGAAGGGCAATGAGAAAGCTACCCGCTCTGGCATTGAGAAGGGCGTGCTGCTGTTACGCCTGGGCGACCTGTACTGGGTGCGAGAGAAATACAACGACGCCCAGCGCTGCTACGGCGAGGCCATCGGACTGCTCGACAAAGACCGTCCCGACTACGAGGAGCTGTCGCGTCGCTCGAAGGTGCTCGACGAGCTGGTGCCCCATACTGACGCCGTCTATCTGCAAGACTCGCTGCAAGCACTGGCCAAGCTGCCAGAAAAAGAGCGTCTCGAAGCCATCGACCGTGTGATAGAAGCGTTGAAGAAGAAGGAAAAGGAAGAGCGCGACAAGGCCCGTGAAGCCGAGGTTGAGCAAGCCCTACAGAAGCAGGGAGCTGTGGGCAACCGTACACAGCGCCCCACCGCCACCACTACAGCAGCTACCACCGGCAAGGATGGTCCTTGGTACTTCTACAACCCCATGGCCGTGAACCAGGGCAAACAGCAGTTCCAGAAGCTGTGGGGCAAACGCGACAACGTAGACAACTGGCGCAGACAAAATCAGACTGTTGTCACCTTGGAGATGCCACAGCCTGAAGAGGAAGACTCTACCGCCCTGGCCGAAACCCAGGTGGCCGACTCACTGGCCGTTGGCAGCGATTCGCTTGCTGCCGAAGGCACTGCTGCGCCTGAAGACACACTGGCCAACGACCCGCACAACCGCGAATACTATCTTGCGCAGATACCCTTCACCGAAGAGCAGGTGCAGGCCAGCAACCTCATCATCATGGACGGCCTTTACAACTCGGGCGTCATCTTCAAGGACAAGCTCGACAACCTCCGGCTCTCTGAGAAGCAGCTGCTCAGGCTCACCAACCAGTATCCTGACTATACGCAGATGGACCTGGCTTGGTATCACCTCTTCTTGCTCTACTCGCGCAAGGGCGACCACGCTACCGCCCAGGCCTGTCTGAGTCACTTGCAGGCCGACTATCCAGAGAGCGAGTGGACCATTCTGCTGAGCGACCCATACTTTGAGGAGAACGCACGCTTCGGCGAGCATATCGAGGACTCGCTCTATGCCGCTACCTACGATGCTTTCCGCCACGACCGCTACGACGAGGTGGAAGCCAATGCTACACTGTCTGAACAGCGATTCCCCTTGGGCGAGAACAGGCCCAAGTTCCTCTTCATCGATGGCCTGAGCCACCTGAACAATGGCGATGCTCAGGGTTGCGTGGAGCGGCTCACCACCGTAGTAGAGAAATATCCGCAGAGTGAAGTCACCGAGATGGCTGGTATGATTATCAAAGGTGTTCAGGAAGGCCGCACACTCTACGGCGGCAAGTTCGACCTCGACGACATCTGGACGAGGCGCGACCTTACCCTGGCCAATGACTCAACCAACACCGACACCCTCTCGGCTGAGCGCAACACCGAGTTCCTTTTCATCCTGGCCTATCAGCCTGACTCGCTCACTACGCTCTCTACCGACGGGCGCTATCACACTGCCGAGAACCAGCTGCTCTTTGAGATGGCACGCTACAACTTCTCTAACTTCATGGTGCGCAATTTCGACATCACCATCGATGAGGACAAAGGGCTACGGCGCATGACCATCAGTGGTTTCCTCAACTTCGACGAAGCCCTGCAATACGCCCGCCAACTCTATGCCGACGAACACATGCGACAGGTGGTGAGGCCATGTCGCTCGCTCGTCATCAGTCCACACAATCTCTCGCTCATAGGCTCGCGCTATAGCTACAAGGACTATGATGACTTCTACGAGCGTACATTCCTGCCACTGCAGATCAGCAATGAAGAGCTGCTGCAAATACCTACCGACATGCCCGAAATACGCTCGGCCGAAGATGATGATGAAGTCGAGACACCGGCAGCTGACGATGGGGAGTCAGGCAGCAACAGCGACTTCGACATCGACGACCTATAGCAGGCCTGACTCGTGATAGGAATAATAGTTGCCATCGACGATGACGAGGTGGTCGAGCAGACGCAGGCGCATCAGGTTGCAGGCCTTATTGATGGCATCGGTCAGCTGGTTGTCTTTGCTGCTGGGGCTGATATTGCCTGACGGGTGATTGTGGCACACGGCCAGCATAGTGGCATTGCAGAGCACAGCCTCGCGTATGATGAGGCGAATATCGACGCTCACTTCTGATATACCACCACGAGCCAAACAAAACTTCTTTATAAGCCGATAGTTCTGGTTAAGGCAGAGCACCCAGAACTCCTCAACGTCCTTATCCTGTAGCACGGGGTGCATGTGATTGTAGATGCGCGTGGCCGTACCCAAGTCGGGACGTTCCTCTGGCTGCTCACCCTGACGGCGCTTGCCCAGCTCGCAAGCGGCCAGTATAGTAATGGCCTTTGCCTCGCCAATGCCGTTGTAACTGCACAGGTCGGCAATGCTCATCTTGCCCAACGCGTTCAGGCTGTTATTCTGGTCGCTGAGCACGCGCTTCATCAAGTCGACAGCACTCTCCCTCGTCGAGCCAGAGCCAATGAGAATGGCCAGCAACTCGGCACTACTCAGCGCTCCTGCACCCAGTCGCATAAGCTTCTCGCGCGGTCGGTCTTCCTCTGCCCACTGGTTGATGTTCAGCTTATCACTCATTTGTAGAAGTTTTTCTCGAAAGCCTGAAACTCGTCTTTTTTCAGCACGCAGCGTTTCCACCACGACTCGATGAAGCCCAGGCCGTAGCCCATGAGCTGCGTAAAGGCAGCGGGCACTGAGAGCAAACCCACCCAGAGGCTGCGGTTCTTAATGCTTGAGTCTACAAAGATGATGGCACTATATAATATAATAGGTATAAGAGCCAGCACGCAGAACATGAAGCCTACCCCCTGATGCATATTGTCGGTGGAACGCAGCCCTTGGTAGTCCAGCCATTCGCCCTCGGCATACAGACCAACACCCAGCAGAAAGAGCAGCATACAGCCTATGACGCCCAGCGTGAAGACCGCAGGCAGCAGATGCACCAGCTTCAGCGTGCCGGGATGGCGCTTCTCCAGATTGATGCGGGCGATACCACTGTTATACACCTGCCGGAAGAACTTGCGAAAGTCGGTGCGCCGCTTGTGCCACACCCATGCCTCAGGGATGAGCGCCGTCTTATAGCCAGCCTCCACGATGCGGTAGCTGAAGTCAATGTCCTCGCCAAAGCGCATCTTCGAGAAACCGCCCAGCTGCTGATAGACCTCACGGCGAACGCCCATGTTGTAGGAGCGAGGGTAAAACTTATCGAGTTTTGCCTTGCCGCCGCGTATGCCACCTGTGGTAAAGAACGAGGTCATGCTGTAGGAAATGGCTTTTTGCACAGGTGTAAAGTCTGGGTGAGCAGCATCGGGGCCACCCCAGGCATCGCAAAATGAGGAATGAGGAATGAGGAATGAGGAATGAGGCTGCGCATTGTCTTGCTGCTGGCATTTTTCATTTAAGCATTTCAATTTCTCATTTCCCATTTCTAATTTCTCATTTACAGAGGCGAGATAGTCCTTGGGCAGCACTACATCGCTGTCGAGCACGATAAGCCACTGGCCCTTGGCACGCTCTGCACCATAGTTGCGGCTCTGGCCGGGGCCGCTGTTCTCCTTGTAGTAATAATGCAAGTCAAGGATGCCTGCGTACTTGTCGCAGGCATCCTTGCACGGTGTTTTTGAACCGTCCTCGACTATAATCACTTCAAAGTCTTTTACCTCCTGCTTACAGAGGCTTTCCAATAACTCGTCCACCTCGTCTGGACGGTTGAAAACAGGAACAATGATTGAATATTTCATGGCCTATAACCTTTCTATTTGGCAGCTGTGCGTCTTTGCCTCGCGGTCATAGCTGATGCCCACGAGCAGCACGTCGCCGGTGTATTGCTGCAATTTCTCCGGATAGCGTTTCAGCTTAATCTGATCAATGGCCGTCTCTACGGCGTGGTCGTACTTCAACTCTACAACCATGGCTGGCGAAGACACGTTCTTGCGGGGAATAAACACCAGGTCGGCAAAGCCTTTCTTAAGACTCGCTTCGCTCATATAAGCGTCGCTTTGCGCCGAGCGGCCCGTGGCCAGCTCGCAGTGGATGATATAGTCGCCGTGGGCATAATAGTAGGCAATGGAAAGCACGCAGGCCATGGAGTTCTCGTTATTATAGCTCAGTATGCTGGTCTGCTCCGAGTGGGCGGCATCGATGGCGCGGGCCACGGCCTGCTCGTCGCCATCGAGGGTGGCGCGCAGCAGGGCTTTCGACTGACGCAGTGCATCTGCTACGTGCGCCCATCCGTTAATGTCCTGGTCGTGACTGTAGCGGGATATGAACGATGTCATGTCGAGGTAAAGGACTGGATATTTGTTCAGATGCTCTTCAAACGAGGGGTCGCCAGCAATCTCAAGGTCGGCAAAGAGTGCCCGCGAGTCGCACGAGCAGTCGTAGTAGGCCGCCAGCATCTTGGCCACCATCGACTTGCCAAAACGGCGGCAGCGCGTCACACAACTGAACTGCTGCTCGGTAAAAAGCAGATTATTCACCACGCAGATGAGTCCCGACTTGTCTACATATTCCGGTCTCATCGCCCGTTGGAACGCCATGTTGCCTTTATTGATATAGATTCCCATATCGCAATATCTTCAACTATCAAGAGACAAAGTTACGTAAAAGTTTCCAAACGGCAAAAAAAAGTCGTTTTTTTCTTCTCTTATCAGTTCAATCTCTCCGAGGGTAAGCCCCGTGGCCTGCACGATATCATCCACGAAGATTCCCATGGATTTCATCTTCTTCGCAACTTCCGCGCGCCCTTCGGCTATTCCTTTGGCTATTCCTTCCGCCATACCTTCCGCCATACCTTCCGCACATCCTTCGGCAAGACCTTTTCTCTTTCCTTGTGTGTAGCCTTTTTTGCTTGCAGTACGGAAGGCACCGTCAAGGTCGTAATAGACTTGTTCGCTCTCCACGTATCTGAAATAATCCTCCTTCGTTAAAGCAGCAACTTCTGCCACGTCGAAGAATTTCTTGAAGATTCGCTCTTGGAGAGCCTTGGGACGCTCTAAGAGGTGGGGAAGATTCTTCAAGGCATAGAGCCACTTGTCAACGAGCGACTCCAGCTCTTCCTCTGTTTTCTTGAACTTAGGCATCTCAAGGTATATATAGGTCAGGTTGTCGTAGAACACCTCTTTCTTTTCTACGTCCATCAGCTGAACCACATGGTGGTAGTACTCCTCGTCGTTCTTGTCCTCGTCGAAGACGAAGTCGAGGATGCCAATAGTGTAGACGGCTTTCAGGCCGAAGCGTCAGCGGCCCTTGACCCCTTGTTGTCGGATGGGGAACGACGAGTAGTAGATGCTGCGGTCTTTGAAATACTGCTGGTCGGCCTTCTGCATCTCAATGATGATTTTGTCTCCCTGCTCGTTTTCACAATAGACATCGAACACGGCCCTACGGTCTTCTTGCGTGTCACCTAACTGTTCCAGCGGGAGCAGCGTAAGGCTCTTGATGACCTCACGTCCCTGCAGCAGAGCGTTGATAAACGCAAGCGTAAACTCCTTGTTCTGTTCTGTGCCGAAAAGATATTTGAAACCGTAGTCGGTGTACGGATTGATGTATCTGCCTTCTGTCTCGTCCATAAGAAATTGCAATTTGTTTGCAAAGATAAACAAAAAAGCCGAAAGCATACAACTTTCGGCCATTTTTTCGACGACTCCCGTGTTTTTTACTCCTTGGCGCGGGCCAGGTATGAGCCGTCGCGGGTATCCACCTGAATCAGGTCGCCCTCGTTGATGAACAGGGGCACGCGCACCTCGACGCCGGTCTCCAGCGTGGCAGGCTTCAGCGTGTTGGTGGCGGTATCGCCCTTCACGCCGGGCTCAGAGTGAGTGACGCGCAGGATGGTCTTCACGGGCATCTCAGCATAGAGGATGGTGCCGTCGGTGGTGTCGCTCACCACTTCCACGATGTCGCTCTCCTTCATGTACTCATGACCGATGACGAGATCGTTGTCAATGGGAATCTGCTCGAAGGTCTCCTGATTCATGAAGATGCGACCCGACTGGTCCTCGTACAGATACTGATAGGGGCGACGCTCGATGACCACATCCTCGAGCTTCTCACCGATGTTGAAGCGGCGCTCCAGCACGCGACCGTCGCTCACGTTCTTCAGCTTGATGATCATGATGGTGTTTCCCTTACCCGGCTTGCGATGCTGGAAGTCGATGCAAACCCAAATGCTGCCGTCCATGCGTACGGCAACGCCTTTCTTAATGTCTTGTGAATTAATCATAAATGTATTATATATAATTTGGTAATTCAGCGAATTCGGGTGCAAAGGTACAAAATAATTCTTAATTCATAATTCATAATTCATAATTTTTTGGGAAAAACTTGCGTAATTAAAAAGAATTGCGTAATTTTGCAGCCCAAAAGTGCAGATTATAAACAATAAAACAAGTATAAAGCAATGAAAAGAACATTCCAGCCGCACAATCGCCGCCGCGTGAACAAGCATGGTTTCCGCGAGCGCATGGCCACAAAGAATGGCCGCCGCGTCTTGGCTTCGCGCCGCGCTAAGGGCCGCAAGAAGCTGACCGTATCCGACGAGCACCACGGCAAGTAAGCCGCGCGAAGACTGCTTGTCACAAACAGAAACAAGACCGCATGGAGTCTCGTTCAAACGAGAGGCATGCGGTCTTTTTCGTGTCCATGCCATGGGCAAAAGATAAAACGACTTCCCGTAGTATGCGGTTTACGCTCCGTTAGTATGTGGTTTAGGCCCCGTTAGTATGTGGTTTAGGTTTCGTTAGTATGTGGTTTACGTTTGTGGCATGCGACATCTACTTGCTCGGTGGTGAAAAAAACTGCATTTCCTGCACTGACTACTGACTATCAAGCACTTGTAGTCAGAAAACCTGCACTGAAACCTGCACTGGCAGTGCAGGATACAGTGTAGGATACAGTGCAGGAAAATCGGGCATAACCGTCTGATTTTCAGTAGTCAGTGCAGGAAATGGGCGTAATTCTCAGCCATGAGCGACAAACGTCAGAAACGGGCTTATAAAAGGCCGATTCGGGGCAAAAGGCAAATTAAAGCAACGCAAATGCACGCCATTTCGATTATTTTGTGTACCTTTGTGGCGAAATTGCGACGATAGACAATAACAAATGAACGCGAAGGAATTCATGGGAAAGTTCAAGAGCCCCTTTCTGTGGCTTCACCTGCTGGCCATGGCGGTCGTGGTGGCACTGATATGTATGGGCGTGTGGTTTGGACTTGATGTCTATACCCACCACGGGCAGGCCATCAAGGTGCCCGAATTGAGCGGCATGAGCTTCAGCCAGGCGGCCGACCTACTCGAGAGCGACGGCCTCGACATCGTGGTCAGCGATACGGGCTACAACAAGCGCCTGCCTGCCGGCTGCATACTGGCCCAGCAACCCGATGCCGGCAACTACGTGAAGGAGGGCCGCACCATTTATGTGACCATCAACTCGCTGCAGTCGCCACAGCTGCCATTGCCCGACCTCATCGACAACAGCAGCTATCGCGAGGCCGAGGCCCGTCTGAAGGCCATGGGCTTCCGTCTGCTCGAGCCACGACGCATCGAGGGCGAGAAAGACTGGGTCTACGGCATTCAGTGCGGTGGCCGCAACCTGCAGTCGGGCGACATGGTGTCGATAGAGTCGGCATTGGTGCTCGTCATTGGTAACGGAATGTACGACGAAGATGAAGACCTGCCCGAACTGGATGACTTCGACAGCTTCGGCAGTAGCGACAACGACGCAGTAGACGACTTCCAAGAAGTGCCCGACAACGAACCTGCTAACTAAGATGGCTTACGACGACGATATCGACCTGAACGGGGGCGAAGACCTTTTCGCTGCCGACGACGACACTGAGGGTACTGCCGACGGCACGCTCTATGAGCACCTGCGCATGACGGTAGACGCTGGTCAGGTAGCTGTGCGCATAGACAAATACCTGGCCGAGCACACCCAGCACTCGTCGCGCAACCGCATTCAGCAAGCCGCTGACGCCGGTTTCATCCACGTTGGCGGCAAGCCTGTGAAGAGCAACTACAAGGTGCGTCCAGGCGATGTCATCACCTTGATGCTTGACCGCCCGCACCACGACACCACCATCCGCCCTGAAGACATTCCCCTTGACATCATCTACGAAGACGACGTGCTGTTGGTCATCAACAAGCCAGCAGGAATGGTCGTTCACCCAGGCGTAGGCAACTTCAACGGCACGCTGGTCAACGCCATTGCCTGGCACCTGCGCAACCTGCCCACCTACGACCCCAACGACCCGCAAGTGGGCCTTGTCCACCGCATAGACAAAGACACCAGCGGCCTACTCGTAGCCGCCAAGACACCTGAAGCCAAGACCCATCTGGGCAAGCAGTTCTTCGTCCACGACACCCATCGCAGCTACAACGCGCTGGTATGGGGCAACATGGTGGGCGATGAGGGGCGCATCGAGGGCAACATTGGCCGCGACCCGCGCGACCGTCAGCGCATGCAGGTGTTCGAGCCAGGCTCTGAGACAGGCAAGCCTGCCGTAACCCACTGGCGCGTTATGGAGCGCTACGGCTACACCACGCTCGTGGAGTGTCGCCTTGAGACAGGACGCACCCACCAGATACGCGCCCACATGAAGCACATAGGCCACCCACTCTTTGCCGACGAGAAATACGGCGGCATGGAGATACTTCGTGGCGAGCGCACCGCCAGCTATAAGGCCTACATCCAGAACTGTTTCCGTCTCTGTCCCCGACAGGCGCTTCACGCCCGCACGCTGGGCTTCGTCCATCCCGTCACTGGCCAGCAGATGGACTTCAGCAGCGAGTGGCCCTCCGACCTACATGCCCTCATAGACAAGTGGCGTCACCGCCTGCAACCACTTCCAACCCCATAAAGTCCATAAGACCTATAAAACCAAATATGACACATCAAAAACGCACCATTGCCATCGTCTGCGGTGGCGACTCTTCAGAGCACGACGTGTCCATGCGTTCGGCTCAAGGCATCTACTCCTTCTTCGACAAGGAGCGCTACGACGTATATATCGTCGACATCAAAGGCACCGACTGGAAGGTTCAGCTACCCGACGGCACCACATCACCCATCAACATGAACGATTTCTCGTTCAAGGAGCAGGGGCGTCTGCGCCTGTTCGACTACGCCTACATCACCATCCACGGCACACCTGGCGAGAACGGCATCCTGCAGGGCTACTTCGACCTGATACACATGCCCTACAGCACGAGCGGTGTGCTGGTCGAGGCCATGACCTTCAACAAGTTTGTGCTCAACCAGTACCTGCGCGGCTACGGTGTGCGTGTGGCCGAGAGCGTGCTTGTGCGCCGCGGCCAAGAGCAGCAGCTCGACAAGCGCAAGCTCATCGACACACTGGGCATGCCCCTCTTTGTGAAGCCTGCCAACGATGGCTCGAGCTTCGGCGTGTCGAAGGTTAAAAAGCCCGACCAGCTGGCTGCTGCCCTACGCGTGGCCATGATGGAAAGCGACGAGGTGATGATAGAGTCATACCTCCAGGGCACCGAGATTACCGTGGGCTGCTACAAAACCCGCGAGAAGACCGTAGTGCTGCCCGTCACCGAGGTGGTGGCCAAGAACGAGTTCTTCGACTACGACGCCAAATACAACGGTCAGGTGGACGAAATTACGCCGGCCCGCATTCCCGACGAGCTGGCCAAGCGTGCGCAAGACCTCACGTCGGCCATCTACGACATCCTGCACTGCAACGGCATCATCCGCATAGACTACATCATCACACGCGGCGACGATGGCCAGGACAAGATCAACATGCTCGAAATCAACACCACGCCCGGCATGACCCAAACCAGCTTCATCCCCCAGCAGGTGCGTGCCGCCGGACTGAATATGACCGACGTGCTGACCGAGATTGTAGAGAACCAGTTCTAAACAACCAGAAAGCCCACCCAAGCCCTCCCCAAGAGAGGGATGTTTAGATAGAAAATAAAACAAGAATAATTATGAGCATGATAGAAAATGTAACTGAACATCCCTCCCTTGGGGAGGGCTTAGGTGGGCTTTTTACCTTCGACGACATACGCCCATACGAGCCGGAGGAGATAAAGCAGGCCTTCGAGGACTTGCTCAGTGACCGCCACTTCAACGCCGTGATGCACGGCCTTGCGCCGTGGCTGCCAAAGAGCGTGCGCAACGGTCTGCTGCGTCTGGCATTCACGGGAGTGAAGACTCCCCTCGACTTCCAGCTGCGCTTCATGAAGCCTGCGGTGAAGTACATCATACGCAAGCACACCGACGGCTGCACCTTCGACGACACGTTGCTGCCAGCTGACAAGAGCCTGCGCTACACCTTCATCAGCAACCACCGCGACATCGTGCTCGACTCGGCATTCCTCGACGTGATGCTCGTAGAGGCAGGCTATCCCACCACCGTAGAGATAGGCATTGGCAACAACCTGCTCATCTACCACTGGATAGAGCGACTGGTGCGCATGAACAAGGCTTTCGTCGTGCGCCGCGGACTGTCGCTTCGCGAGACGTTGGAGGCCAGCCAGCACATGAGCCGATATATTCACTATGCCGTGACGCAGAAGCACGAGAACATCTGGCTGGCACAGCGCGAGGGACGCGCCAAGGACAGCGATGACCGCACCCAGGAAGCCGTGCTGAAGATGCTGGCCATGGGATATGAAAGTGCTGAGAAGAGGGAAGAAAGCGGAAAGAAGAGTGAGGAAACGGCTGAGGCTCTACGCGAGCTGAACATCGTGCCGCTGACCATCAGCTATGAATACGACCCCTGCGACTACCTGAAAGCACTGGAATTCCAGCAGAAGCGCGACAATCCCTCCTACAAGAAGAGCAAGCAGGACGACCTGGACAACATGCGCACAGGCATACTGGGCTATAAGGGACGTGTGGCCTACCACTGCGGCACACCCGTCAACAGCTGGTTCGACGAGCTGGCCCACCTGCCCAAAAGCGAGTTCTTCGCACAGCTGGCAAAACGCATAGACCACGAGCTGCACAGCCACTACACACTCTATCCCTGTAACCACATTGCCCTCGACATGCTCAACGGCGACCACTCAGAACGCTCCCACTACACCGATGCCGACCTGCAACATTTCGAGCAATACCTCAACGCCCAGCTGGCTAAGATCAGCCTGCCTGACAAGGACGAACCTTTCCTGCGCCAGGCCATGCTCAACATGTATGCCAACCCGCTGCGCAACTACTACGCCGCCACGAAAGCCCAGTAACCCGCTGCCTATGCCATACCTACATCCCACCACCCTACTACGCCTCTCCGCCCTGCTGCTGCCATGGCTGCTCTGCTCGTGCGAGCAAGACACCTACGAGAAAGGCACCGGACAGTACTCGCTGTTGCAGGCCGACTTTATCGAAGCTTACGTTGACAACAACAAGCTTGTCAGCCACGTGACCACCGATGACGACGTCACCCTACAGCTCGTCCAACCTTACACCCCGCGCTGGGAGGCAAAGACCGACACCATCTATCGCGCGCTCTTATATTATAATAAGGTAGAGGGCAAGGCCGAGGTGGTCACCCTCGCACTGGTGCCCACGTCGGGCATAGTGCCCGTCGACTCACTGAAGGACGGCATGAAGACTGACCCTGTGCGCTTCGAGAGTGCATGGCTCAGCAAGCACCGCCGATACCTGAACGTGGGCATCTATCTGAAGATCGGGCAGACGGACAATAGCGAGGCCATCCACAAGATGGGTATCGTGGCCGACAGCGTGGCCACCGCTGCTGACGGCAAGCGCACGCTCTGCCTTCAGCTCTATCATGACCAGGGAGGAATGCCCGAGTACTACTCGCAGCGTTCCTACTTCAGCATCCCCTTACAGGGCATCACCACCGACAGCATAGCCCTTACTCTCAACACCTACGACGGTGTGGTGAGCAAGCGGTTTGCGCTGCGATAGGCCTTATAGGTCTTATAAGACTTATAGAAGCCCTATAAGACCTAATCCTATAACCTTGGCGCCTGCCAGGCCTCAGCCCAGCAGGCGAGCCGATAGTTTCTGCAGCATGTCCTGCGTCATTGAGGGCAAGTCGTAGTGGTGCTGCCATCCCCACTCACGTCGGGCACACGAGTCGTCCATCATGTCGGGCCACGACTCGGCAATAGCCTGCTTCAGTGGGTCTACGTCATAGTCCATCTTGAAGTCAGGCCGCAGCTTGCGTATGGCGGTGTATATCATGTCAGGGTCGAAACTCATGGCCGCCACATTGAAGCCGTTGCGATGCAGCAGCCTCATCGGGTCGGCCTCCATCAGCTCTATGGCGGCACGCAGCGCGTCGGGCATATACATCATGTCCATGCGTGTGCCCTCGCGGATAGGGCAAACAAAACGTTCGCCCCGCACGGCATAATAGAATATGTCTACAGCATAGTCGGTGGTGCCGCCACCAGGGGGCGTGACGTATGAGATGATACCTGGAAAACGCACCGAACGCGTGTCGACGCCATACTTATGATAATACCAGTCGCTCAACAGCTCGGTGGTCACCTTCGACACGCCGTAGATGGTACGCGGTCGCTGTATGGTGTCTTGGGGTGTCATGTCGTGGGGTGTCTCCAGCCCGAACGAGCCAATGCTGCTGGGCGTGAACACGGCACAGCCACGCTCGCGTGCCACCTCGAGCACGTTCCAAAGCCCGTCGATGCCCACCCGCCAGGCCAGCCTCGGCTTGCGCTCGGCAACTACCGAGAGCAGTGCTGCCAAGTTGTAGATGGTGTCTATAGAGTGTTGGGCCACCACACGGTCTATGCCCTCGCCGTCGGTCACGTCACACACAGCGCAGGGGCCACTCTCTGCCAGCTCGCCCTTTGGTTCGCAACCGTCAATGTAGCCCGCCACCACGTGGTCGTTGCCATAAAGTCGTCTCAGTTCCATTGTCAGCTCCGAGCCAATCTGCCCCGTCGAGCCAACGACCAATATATTTTTCATACTATCAAAGGTTTAACGTTCTGCCTGCAAAGTAACAAAATTTTTGGCAAACTTGGTGTTTTTTCGGTAGAAAAATGCTCACAAAAAGAAAAAAACAACTTTAGCGTGCCAAAATCTCTGCTTTGCCAAAAAAAATGAGTAACTTTGCACGCCAAAACTGACAACTTACAGACATCATGGTTTTCTCCGACCTATACTTCCTCTTCGTGTTCCTGCCAGCATTCCTGCTGAGCTATCTCGTGGCCACAGCCATCGACAGCCGCTCAGGCAGCAAGGCCGACAGGCTGACAGGCAGGCTCTCCTTTAACGCGCGAAATATAATTATTGTTGTGTTCTCCCTGCTGTTCTACGCCTGGGGCGAACCAGTCTACGTGTTTCTGCTACTGTTCTGCGTACTGCTCAACTGGCTCTCGGGCCTGGCCATCGACCGTGCCACCACCCATCGGCGCACGGCACTTGCTGCGGGTCTCACGGCCAATCTGCTGGTGCTGGGCACGTTCAAGTATGCAGGATTCCTGGCACAGACACTCTGCGACGTGGGCATCAGCGTACCAGAGCCTGCCATAGCGCTGCCCATCGGCATCAGCTTCTACACGTTTCAGAGCATATCCTATCTGGTCGACGTCTATCGGCGGCAGTCGCCCGTGCAGCATAGCTATGGCGGTCTGCTGCTCTACATATCCATGTTTCCGCAGCTCATCGCAGGCCCTATCGTGCACTATGACACTGTGGCCAGCGAGATACACCACCGCCACACCACACCAGCAGACCTGGCCGACGGCGTCTACCGCTTCCTCATCGGATTGGGCAAGAAAGTCATCCTGGCCAACCAACTCTCTGAGGTGAGCGACCAGCTGCTGGGCACCGGTCTGTCCGACCTCTCAACAGCGGGCGCATGGATAGGCATCAGCGCCTTCACGCTGCAGATTTACTTCGACTTCTCTGGTTACTCCGACATGGCCATCGGTCTGGGGCGCTGCATGGGGTTCCACTTCCCCGAGAACTTCAATCACCCCTACTGCTGCACGTCGATCACAGAGTTCTGGCGGCGCTGGCACATGTCGCTGGGCAGCTTCTTCCGCGACTACGTTTACATTCCCATGGGTGGCAACCGCAACCACCAAGCACTCAACATACTGGTGGTATGGTTTCTGACGGGCATGTGGCACGGCGCGTCGTGGAACTTCATTCTCTGGGGCCTGTACTTTGGACTCATTGTCATGCTGGAGAAGTACACGCTGCTGCGCGTTCAGCACCACGTGCCCACACCCCTACTCCACCTCTACAGCATGCTGCTCGTAGTGGCCGGATGGGGCATCTTCTATTTCGACGACATGGCCCAGATGTCACTCTTCTTCAGTGCCTTCTTCGGCATGACCAGCGCCACAGCCGACTTTGTGACGCTCAATGTGCTGGGCGAGCGCTTCTGGCTCTGGGTAGCTGCCATAGTACTATGCATGCCCATACGCAAGGCCTTGGGCACCCTGGTCAACTGCTGCATAACCCACGATGGGCTGCGTGTATCGCTGGTACTCACGGCACGCGTCGTACTGTCGCTGGCCATCCTGCTGCTGAGCACCGCCTTACTGGTGGGCGCCACCAACAATGCATTCATCTACACCCGATTCTAAGCAAATGAAACTACGAGACATACTCCTCGCTGCACTCCTTGCAGCACCCCTGATGCAGGCCCACGCCGACGATGTGAGGCGCACACGCTCAGGCATCATCATCATTGGCCGAGGCGACACGCTCAGGGCCGTAGACCCTTTCATGGGTCAGGACGAGGGCGGCGCTGCTTATGCCGACGTGGTGAACCGCTACCAGCGCACGTTCAAGGGCAAGGCGCGCGTCTTCTGCATGGTCATCCCCACAGCCATAGCACTCTACTGCCCCGATTCGGCACGCACCTGGACACGCAATGAATGGGCAGCCATCGACCGTCTCTACAAGCGCTTGCTGCCAGAGGTGACTGCTGTCGAATTGGCCGACACGCTGCGTGCACATGCCCACGAGCCTATCTACTCGCGCACCGACCACCACTGGGCACCTCTGGGTGCCTACTATGCCGCACGCGCCTTCAGTGCCGCTGCCCATACGAAGGCATGCAGCCTTAGCGATTTCGACGAGCGCACCGTGGCCAATTACGTGGGCACGATGTACCGCTTCTCGCGCGACATGGCCGTGAAGCAAGCTTCAGAGGAGTTCGTCTACTATGTGCCGCGCGACACGGCTTATCAGACCACCTACATACGCTACACGCTCGACCGCAAGCATCAGGTCAGTGGCGAAAAGCCTGCCGAGCAAGGGCCTTTCTTCTACCCCTTTGCCGATGGCAGCAGTGCAGCCTACCTCACCTTCATGCACGGCGACCTGAGCACCACCACCGTGCGCACAGCCACACGCAACGGGCGCCGCCTGCTGCTGCTGAAAGACAGCTTCGGCAATGCCCTGCCGCCTTTCCTCTTCCAGGCGTTCGAGGAGATTCACGTGGTGGACTGCCGATACTTCCTGCGCAACATCGTCAGCTATGCCGAGGAGAACGGCATCACCGACATTCTCTTCGCCAACAATGCCGGCCACGCATTCAGTGCCGCCACACAGAAAGCTTATAACCGATATCTCGAACAGCACCCCAAATGAAGCACTACATCTATCTGGCCATCGTGGGCGGTCTATTCCTGGGGCTGACCCTTGTGCTCAACCTGCTGCCGCGCAGCTCCGTATCTGAACTGGAGAAACGCGAGCTGGCCACCTTCCCCACGTTCAGCTGGCAGCGACTGACCGACGGCACGTTCACACGCGACGTGGCAGCATGGTTCAGCGACACTGAGCCATTCCGCGACCAGTTCATGCTGCTCAGCATGCATATCAAGGACATGGAGCGCATCGTGCTGGGCGATGATGACATACGCTTCCATGCCTCCGACAACCCTGCCAGTAGCGACCAGACCCCTGACGACTTCGACAGCGCAGGGGCTGGCTCTTCTGCTGCCGACTCGCTCAATGCCGACGAGAATGCCAAGATAGCCAACGCAGGCATCATCGTGGTGGGGAGCGGACAGAACGTCAGGGCGCTCATGGCTTATGGCGGCACGCCTGGCGGTCCAGCGGCCTACGCCAAGGCTGCCAACAAGTATCAAGAGGTGTTCGGCAGCGACGTGCAGGTGTACTTTATGCTCATACCCACAGCCATCGAATTCTACTGCCCAGAGAAGGTAAGCAAGCGCACCAAGTCGCAGCGTGCTGTCATCGACTATGAGCACTCGCGGCTGTCACAGGGCGTAAAGGCTGTCGACGTGCATGCCGCACTGGCCCGTCACACCGGCGAGGACATCTACCTGCGAACCGACCACCACTGGGCACCACTGGGCGGATACTATGCCGCACAGGAGTTTGCACGCGTGGCTGGTGTGCCCTTCCGCGACCTCACGGCCTACAGCCGACACGTGGTTCACGGATACGTGGGCAGCATGTACGGATACTCTGGCGACATTGCCGTGAAAGAGGCCCCTGAAGATTTCGTCTACTACGTGCCCAATGGTGTCAGCTATGAGACCACCTACATCAACTACAACATCAACAAAGACTATCAGGTAACCAGCGAGGGACACCCCTACAAGGGCCAGTTCTTCTTCCACTATAGCGATGGCCACGGCGGTGCCTACTGCACCATGATGGGCGGTGACTGCAAGATAACCCAAGTGCGCACCGGCACACACAACGGCCGCCGCGTCATTATCCTGAAAGACAGCTTCGGCAACATGCTGCCAGGCTATCTCTTCTACTCGTTCGAGGAGGTACACGTCATAGACTTCCGATACTTCACACGTGACATCGTGAACTATGTGGCACAACACCACATCACCGACATACTGTTTGCCAACAACGTGTTCTCAGCCTTCTCACCATCTACGGCCAACAAGTACTTGCGCTTCATTCACCAAAAGTGGGCACCGCCTGTCAGAAAGGAAGGAAACGAGTCCAGCGACAGCACAAAGGCCAGCACCGACAGCGCAGCCACTGCAGCCCCCGCACAGACAGTGGTCGCCGCCGAGGCTGCAGCGCAGCCTGCACAGTCGGCAGCACCGTCCGACACGACGGCCACCGAACGTTAATGTTGTGAAATTAGTTGCTCGTTCCGAGTAGTTTGCTTATCTTTGCATCATCTTTTACTTTTTAAATCTAAGCAACTATGTACGGAACAATGAAAGAACACCTCGCCCGGACACTCGGCGAGATTCGTGAAGCAGGACTCTACAAGGAGGAACGGCTCATCTGCAGCCCTCAGCGCGCCGCCATCGAGGTTGGCGGAAAGACAGTACTCAACTTCTGCGCCAACAACTACCTGGGCCTGAGCGACCACCCGCGGCTCATCGAAGCCTCTAAGCGCATGATGGACCGCCGCGGCTTCGGCATGTCGAGCGTGCGCTTCATCTGCGGCACGCAGGACATTCACAAGGAACTGGAGCATGCCATCAGCCAGTACTTTAAGACTGAGGACACCATTCTCTATGCCGCCTGCTTCGATGCCAATGGCGGCGTGTTCGAGCCACTCTTCACTGAGGACGACGCCATCATCAGCGACGCTCTGAACCATGCCTCCATCATCGACGGTGTGCGCCTGTGCAAGGCCAAGCGCTATCGCTATGCCAATGCCGACATGGCCGAGCTGGAGCGCTGTCTGCAGGAGGCACAGCAGCAGCGCTTCCGCATCATCGTGACCGACGGTGTGTTCTCCATGGACGGCAACGTAGCCCCTGTCGACAAAATCTGCGACCTGGCCGAGAAGTACGACGCCCTGGTGATGGTCGACGAGAGCCACTCAGCTGGCGTAGTGGGCAAGACGGGCCACGGCGTGAGCGAGTTCTTCCAGACATACGGCCGTGTGGACATCTATACCGGCACATTAGGAAAATCGTTCGGCGGCGCCCTGGGCGGCTTCACCACGGGCCGCAAGGAGATCATCGAGCTGCTGCGCCAGCGTTCGCGTCCCTATCTGTTCAGCAACTCGCTGGCCCCTGCCATCATAGGCGCCTCGCTCGAGGTGTTCAAGATGCTGGGCGAGAGCAACGAGATCCATGACCGTCTGGTGGAGAACGTGGAGTACTTCCGCACGAAGATGATGGCTGCCGGCTTCGACATCAAGCCCACGCAGAGTGCCATCTGCGCCGTGATGCTCTACGACGCCAAGCTGTCGCAGGTCTATGCCGCCAAGATGCAGGAAGAGGGCATCTACGTAACAGGCTTCTACTATCCAGTAGTGCCCAAGGGACAGGCCCGCATCCGCGTGCAGATATCAGCTGGCCACAACCGCGAACAGCTCGACCTGTGCATTGCAGCCTTCATAAAGGTGGGTAAAGAACTCGGAGTGCTGAAGTAGCACATGGGGCTTATAGGGCTTATAGGACTCATTGGCCCTATAAGCCCTATAGCCGACTACTTAGGCTGTTCAGCGTCCAGCCGCTCCACCACGCCGCTGACAGGGTTCAGCCACAAGTGGGTGGTGTAGCGCTTGTTGAACAACTCGCCGCTGAGCAGTTCAACGTGGCCAAATTGCGCGGCGGGCATCTCGATGCACTGTTCTTGCTGCGCACCTTGATAGATGGTGACGCGCATCTTGCCCGGTACATTCACGTAGATGCCGGTTTCGACAGGTTTCTTTTTCTTTGCCTTGGAACTCTCGTCGGCAGCGGGCAGGGCTGAAATGTCATCAACACTGATATAATAAGGTGCACCCGACAAATCGTCCTTATCGACGAAGCCGCGACGCTGCGACAGTCGGAACAGCGGCTGGCGCGTGATGTTGCCATCGGGCGTAACGATGATGATGTGCTGCGTGGTGTCGCGTTCGGTGACGCCCTGGAAGAGCTGCGTCAGTGCATGGTCCTGCATGTCTATCTGGCTGAGCATCAGCTGCATCTGCGCACCGTCCGAGGGCATGAAGTCGGCCTGTCCCTTGATGAGCAGGCTGCGGTTCTCGCGCAGGTCGTATATCTCGCGCGCCGTCAGCTCGGCCATCTTGGCGGTGCTGCCAGCGGCCAGGATCTCCTCGTTCATATACTGCCGCGGGTTGAGCGGTGCAGGCTTGGCAGCCGGATGGAACACGGCAAGGGGCGGCTCGGCCAGCGGTTCGGCGTTGATGGCCAGCAGGCGTCCGTCGGTGGCCAGCGCCACGTTGGCTGCAACGGTCTTGGCATTGAACTTCACGGCAAAGGCCTTCGTGGTGTCGGCCACGCCAACGGGCACAGCCTCAATGCCCACCACCCGATAGGTCACCGACGCCTCTTGGCTCACGTCGTTCAGCCGGAGATAGCGCTGGGCATAGCGCGCAAAGTCGCCTGGCTGATAGCTTGTGCGCTCTACCAGCACGCTCACGCGCACCGCCGTCTTGGGCAAGAAGTAGACAGCCCCCTCCGGGGTGACGCCAGGCTGATATTGTTCTATCTGCGTCTGAGCCGACATTGTGACCGTCCATAGCAGTGAGACGAGGGCCAGCCCCGTCGCGGCAGCACGGTGCAGCAAGGCCGCTGTTGTTCTGATGTTCATATCTCTTCGGTTACTTTATTATTTATTCAATTCTGGTTTCGCATTGGCTCAACTCTTATGGAGTTAAGGGAGAGACGACAGTCCTTTCCCTTGAATATCGCTCAGGAGCTTGGAATCTGAGGCTGCATCAGCCTTCGCCATAAGTGGCCAGCACCTGGAAAGCCTTAGGCAGATAGGCTATGAGGTCGCTCGCCACCAAACTCTCCTGCCCCAGCTCGTCGGCGGCAAGGTCGCCAGCCAGACCATGCAGGTAGACACCCAGCATGCAGGCATGCTGACGTGTGTAGCCTCGAGCCAGCAGTCCGGTGATGATGCCCGTGAGCACATCGCCGCTGCCGGCAGTGGCCATACCGGGATTGCCACTGGTGTTGAAGGCTATGTGGCCGTCGGGCATGCAGATGGCCGTATGATGCCCCTTCAGCACCACATAGCCCTGCAGCCGCTCGGCAAGGTCGCGTGCCTTCGACAGTCGCTCGAACGAGTCTATGCACTGCCCTTCCATGCGCTCCAGCTCCTTGGGGTGCGGGGTGAGGATGATGCCCTTGGGCAACTGTTGCAGCCAGGCGCGGCGGCCTGCCAGTATGTTCAGTGCGTCAGCATCGGCCACGATGGGGCATTGCGCCCGGCGCAGCTGCGCTATGAGCGCTATCCCCGTCTGCTCGCTGGTGCCCAGTCCGGGACCTATGCCCATAGACTGAAACTCGTCGGTAGTGGGCACCGGCTCGTTGAAGACCAGCTCGTCGCGGTCTATGTCGAGCACGGCCTCGGGCACAGCCTGCTGCAGCACACCCACGTTGCGGCGCGGCGTATGGACGGTCAGCTTGCCCACACCCGAGCGCAGACAAGCCCTCGCGGCAAGGACAGCCGCGCCAGCCATGCCATAGCTGCCAGCCACCAACAGGGCGTGACCCATAGTGCCCTTGTGGGCAAAGGCATCGCGCCCCCTGAGCAGCTGCTGCAGCAACTCTGGCTCGAGCAGCGTATAGTGGGCCTCTGTCTGGGCTATCCCGACAGGACTCAGACCTATGTCGAGCACCTTCAGCTCGCCCACAAACTGCTGGTTCTCAGCAAAGAGGAACGACAGCTTCTTGTGGCCAAGGGTGAGCGTGAGTGTGGCCCTAATGATGTTGGCACTCACGTTGTAGGTATTGTCTTCGGTCATCAGGCCCGACGGCATATCGATGCTCACCACCTCGGCCTTCGAGGCGTTGATATACTTCACCAGCGAGGCAAAGCCACCGGCCAGCGGCTTGTTCAGACCAGAGCCGAACAGCCCGTCAACCACCAGCGTGCCCTCCTCCAGGCGGGGCGGGTCGAACTCCTGCGTCACCTCGGTCAGGCTACGTGCCCGCTTGTCGAGCAGGCGCTGGCGGTTCTCAGCGCAGTCGGCCGACAGATGGCCAGTAATGTTGAACAAGTAAGTGTGCACATCATACCCCTCGCCTATCAGCATGCGGGCCACGGCCAGCGCGTCGCCCCCGTTGTTGCCAGGACCGGCAAAAACCACGACAGGCACCTCGCGCCCCCAGCGCTGGCAGACGCCCGCCGTAAGCACCCGTGCCGCCCGTTCCATCAGGTCTATCGACTTGATAGGCTCGTGCTCGATGGTATATTTGTCCAGCTCGCGTATCTGAGCTGCAGTGAATATTTTCATAAGCATTAACGTCAATACGGCTGCAAAAATAGTAAAAAAGAACGAAACAGCGGCATGTTTACAGAAGATTAACGCTCTGGTGCCCTGACGGCAGCGCATTTATTTCTGCCAAAGGCTTGCCTGTTCCGAAATAAATGCGTACCTTTGCCCGGCAAACAAAACTCACTACATACCTATGGACTACGCATTTCATATCTTCGCACCCTACAGAGTGTGCCCGCTGGGCGCACACGTCGACCATCAGCACGGTCTGGTAACGGGCTTTGCCATAGACAAGGGGGTCGACCTCTGGTTCAACGTCAGGGACGACGCACTGGTGAAGCTGCAGTCGCTCACGTTCGAGGGCGACTGCTGCTTCGACATTGCCCAGCCATCGCAGGTGAGAGAGCACCACTGGAGCGACTATGCCCGTGGCGCCAAGTATGCCCTGCGCAAGCGCTTCCAGCTGACCAAGGGCATCGAGGGCGTCATACAAGGATCGCTGCCCGTGGGCGGCCTGTCGTCGAGCGCTGCCGTGCTCATTGCCTACGTCATGGCCTTCGCCAAGGCCAACGGCATCACACTGCAGCCGTTCGAGGTAGTGCAGGTGGCATCAGAGGCCGAACGCGAATACATAGGGCTGAACAACGGCCTGCTCGACCAGGCATGCATAGCCCTGGGGCGCAAGGACGGCCTGCTCTTTCTCGACTGCGACTCCAACGACTATCGCATCATCAAGCGCAATGCCGACATGCCCGATTTCGAGATTGGCATCTTCTTCTCCGGGCTGACCCGCTCGCTGGTGAACAGCGACTACAACCTGCGTGTGTTCGAGTGCAAGACTGCCGCATGGAACATGCTGGCATACACCGACCAGCCACTCAAGACATTCGACAAGACCTTCCTGCGCGACATTCCCAAGGCCACCTTCGAGAAGACACGCATAGCCATGCCACAGCGCTTCGCACGCCGTGCCGAGCACTTCTACTCTGAATACCGGCGCGTGCGGCAGGGAGTCACCGCCTGGGAGACGGGCAACCTGAAGCTCTTCGGCAAGCTGTCGTTCGACTCATGCGAAAGCTCCATACACAACTACGAGTGCGGCAGCCCTGAGCTGATTGCCATCTACGACATCATGCGCACACTACCTGGCATCTGGGGCGGACGCTTCTCTGGCGCTGGCTTCAAGGGCGCCTGCATCGCCATCGTCGACCCCGCCTGCAAGGAGCAGATAGAAAACGAACTGACCAAACGCTACCTCGAGCAGTTCCCCGAATACGAGCGCACATTCCAGGTGTTCTGGGTGAAGCCCGACGACGGCGCACGCTTCATTGAGAACTGACCGTAAGAATTGTTATCCCACGGCAGTGCCTAAGGAACTCAAGTTTTTCTGAGCATCGTGCCCGCGAAGTAGTCTAAGGAATTTTGGAATATAGGAAAACTACGCGCCCCGCGTTCCCATATTCGTAAATTCCTTAGAACAAATATGCTTGGTAAAAACGGTTCTCACAGTTCTAAATCTTTTAGAATTATCCAGTGACCGCCATTGTCTGGACCTTCACGCTTGATAACATTCAACTCCTTTAATCGAGTTAATTCGCGTTGTATAGTCCGGGGAGAGAGTTTTATCTTGCTTGCTATAGAACTTGCCGTTTCTACGACACCACCTTTAGCCTGTATCGCCATAAACTTCTCTCGTTTTATCGTGGCCATCATGCCGCCCCGCACTTCTTCGAACACGGGAACTTCCAGCTTTTCTTTCTCGAACGCTTCGCGTATCTTCTCATAGCCACGCCCCCATGCCTCGATAAAACCAGCCAGATAGAACACGTTAGCCATCAGTCGGTTTCTTGGGTGTGACTCATGTGGCTCCCCCTGCAAGCAGATTTCCCAATAATGCGGTTACTCTTCTTGTTCATAGTAATAGGAATAGTCGATACCCTTCATAAAGATTTCGCGGTCATTTATCTTGTCAGTCAGGGCGCCTTTCAGCAACTCATGAATGCTACTACTATCCACATGGCTAGCAATCATAGCATCAAGATATGCCTTCTTGTCTATTTTGCTCCAATCTACGCACATTTTCATGCGTTTCTTGAATATCATGTCCAGCCAAATACGTGTCGAGCGTCCATTACCCTCCATAAACGGATGAGTAGCATTCATCTCCACATACTTCTCAACAATCTCATCAAACGTAGTTTCAGGCATCGCCTCTACGGTCTTTAGGTAATTGTGTAGATGTTCTGCCAAACAAAATAGAGTGTTTCCCTTTGCGATTGTTTTCGTGCGAATCTTGCCTGCGAAATCGTAGAGTCCACCAAACAAGTAAGCATGAATCTGCTGTAGGGCTTTCACCTTACCCACGTCTTTGTCTGCTACGAGATTGCTCTCCCAAAGTGTGTAAGCCTTTTTGCGACTCTGTCCATCGATGGTGTTGTCACTATAGGTAAACCAATCAAGAAAGTCCATAGCCTGTTGGTTCCGAATTGCCCTAGCCAGTTTGTCCACACCAGTCTGACTGATGACATCGGTCATACGTTTCTTACCATCAGGAGCGGTTAGTTTCAACTGGGTAGTGTCACTAACCACTTCGCTTTGTTCCTTCTGCAATTTAGCCTTCAGATACTTCCAGTAGTTGCGGTTCTTCTCATGGTCATCTTGCTGATTGATAGCCCCCACGATGTCAAGCGCCGAGAACCACCAATGATTGTGCTCCTCGTCCCATACAGCCCTAACCTTACGGTCTTTATAAAACCGGATTGATATCTGGAAGTAATGTATATCTTCTGAAAGTCAGGAACTCATTAACCGAGGCGGCAAACTGCTCCATGTTGAAAGCATTCTCACGCTCTATCAAGTCTTCGA
>ERZ842401.795-NODE-795-length-46604-cov-55.739178_pt1 | contig 46604 bp, 42 predicted proteins | sample MGYA00521270_ERZ842401 | MGnify/ENA primary metagenome ERZ842401 (study PRJEB31892, sample SAMEA3878208) | bioreactor metagenome | biome: Moose rumen | place: Sweden | collected 2011-10 | study: EMG produced TPA metagenomics assembly of the PRJEB12797 data set... | reverse complement strand
GCCGACAATGACTAGACACTACCAGAATTTGCACAGACTCTCTCCTAGGCAAACGGACATTATTAATCTGTTCGCAGACGGCAAATCTACAGACGAGATATGTAACGCTATGAACATAACACGCAGCACGCTCAGGTCTTATCTCCACAATATCTACATGATCCTTGAAGTTAAAGGACGGACAGCCGCTATCAACGAATGGAACAGAAGAAGAAAGGAAGCACTCAACAATGCCGACTAAAGTTTACGATCTCAAAGTCATTACCGGCTCTTACACTGGACGCGACGGCAAACAACACAACAACTATGAAACCATAGGCAGCGTCTTCAAGCGCGACAAGGACAACAGTTCTTATATCATGCTAAAGGCTACGTTCAACCCCGCTGGCGTCCCACGCAAAGATGGCTCTTCGTCTATCGTGGTATGGCTCAATACGCCTAAAGACGATAAGCAGCAGCAAGGCAACAATGAAACCTTTTTCAAGTCAAACACTCCTCCAGAAGATTGGGAGCCCGACGACGATAATTTACCATTCTGATCTTTTATAAGGTCTGACACTCGCGTGTGTTATGATAAGGGGGTTAAACAATTTTCGACCCCTTTATCTGACTCACATCGCAAGTTTGTTCAGACTAAAGGGGCAGCGGAACTGTTAATATTAAAGTTCTGTTTCATGAGGCTATTTTATCATAAGCAGAACCCGAATATTACAGCCGCTGTCAATTTTTTAAGGAGTGACAATCGTGGAATACAAATTCAACGACAACGAAGTTAGACAGCAATTCGTAGATTTCATGCAGGCTAATGACTGCGAACCGATTGAAGATTTATACATTCAGCTTGACGGCAAAATTCATAGATACAAAGTTCAGGGCGACAAGTCTGGCGATAAGAGCGGAGCTTATTGCATTTTCTCTGACCACTGGCCAGCAGGCTGGGTACAAAACTGGCGCAACGGGGCGGCTATCTCATGGTGCTACGAGCGCGACCGACTCGACGACGAGGGCAAATCTTATTTCACAGATGAGAAGTATAAAAAGGCACTAAGTATTTCCCGCAAACATCAGGATAAGTTAAAGAGGGAGCGTGAAGCCGCTTGTATCAAGGCTTCAGAAACGGTACGTATTTTTACAGAGACACTCCCTAACGCCACGAACGACTTTCCGTATCTTGTCAAAAAGTCTGTATTTGCAATAGGTTATCTCAAGTTCAACCCGGCCAGTAAGCAATTGTGCTTACCACTCACAGATATTGAGGGTAACGTCAAAAGCATGCAGTACATTGACGCCGAAGGTAACAAAAAATTTCACCCTGGCACTTCAACTACAGGTGTGTTCTTTGGCTACCAGCTAGACAGACTCGACAAGGAGCCGGACCTCCCCATACTCATCACGGAGGGCTACGCAACTTTAGCAACCGTCGCTAGTCGTCTTGATTATCCATGTGTTGCTGCTATGACTTGCCACAATCTTCTGCCAGTCGCGGCTGATCTCAAAAAGAAATATCCAGGCCACAAAATCATCATCATGGCAGACAACGACCACATGACAAAGGGTAACCCCGGACTTACTAAGGCACGGGAAGCTGAAGCTAAACTCGGCTTGCAAGGCATTGCCTATCCTAAATTTGAGGAGGGCGAAGACGGCTCCGACTGGAATGACTTGTACAGGTTACGCGGGTTCAAAAACGCTGCTGATGAACTCAATAAGGCTTTCGTGTGGGCTAAAAAGACACAGAAAGAACGCGACGAAATCGAAGCCGAGAAGAAGGCTAACGAAGAACTAGAGCCTCTATTACATTCACTTGATTTTGCTGTACAAATACCCCCGCAAGAGTTCATAGGCGGCATATTCCCGAAAAAATTCGTATCACTAGTAATTGCTCCTCCTGGCAGTGGCAAGACCATGTTCATGGAGAAGTTCGTGTGTGATTTAAGCCTCGGCGGGACTATCTTTGATGGCGTTGCTGAGAATGAGCCGGAGCGCAGAATCCTCATATTCGCGGGAGAAGCTGGCTTTGATATGCTCCTACGTAGAGGCAAGAGCTTCAAATGGCAGAACAAACTAGAAAATGTAATCGTCATTGATCAGCATGAAAGTGAACTACTGACAAAATCCATCATGATTGACGAAGACGAAGGCTGGACTAACGTTAAACGTATCATCAACAAAGTAAAACCTGACATAGTCTTTTGGGACACGTTTTCCTCATTCCATGACAAGGACGAGAATAAAGCTGCGGAGATCAAGCCCCTGATCCGTAAGATCGCTAGCCTTGCTGCCGAAAAAAATTTTGCCGCAGTCCTCAATCATCACACGCGTAAACGTTTAGCCAAAGAACGTAACCTTACGCTCAATCAAGACGACGTGATCGGCTCTAGCGTGTTCAACAGATTAGCCGCTCTCATTATTGGCATTGAGAAGGACGAAGACAACATCGAGTCCGACGGCAAAGTCCTCAAAGTCAGGCCCCTGAAAACGTGGTTTAAGTTCTTCAACTCGTTCAACTTTACAATCGGGGAAGACTTCTGGGGACACTCAACAATGACAACTGACCTTGAGCCGAAGGACGTAAATAACTCACGCAATGGAGTCTGGAATTATCTCGTGGATACATTCAAGCCGGGAGAATGGTTTTCATATTCGCAAATTATCTTGTCAGAGATTACACCACCTGTATCAATTGCACAGGTTAGGCGTATGCTGTCAAATTTTGTGAAATCCGGCAAACTCCAACAACGTGGAACCACCAGAAATATGGAATACTCAATCCCATAATTAAGAATCTCCCCCATTAACATTTACACGGGGGAGTCATCTTTTACATAGGTATGTAAATATTGCGTAAATGTCAGATAAACACCGATGAATACAGAAAAATAATTTACATACCCCCCCCTGTAAATAACCATGTAAATATTGATTTACAATAGTCAGTAACTTTTACATACCTATTTACACCCCCCCCCTGTAAATCTTTATTCAGTTATTACAATCACTTTATTAACATTTACACACTTTGGGGTGTATACGCGCGAGAGATTTTTTTCGGGGGTTTGTTCTTACTCTCTATATATACTTATAGATACTATATTTAATATATAAAACATAGAAGAATATCCAGAAAGAAGTCGTATAAAACCCTTTTGAACATGGATATAATAGTAGCCACTAAGTTGAAGTGTTGCTGATATTTTTAGCCACAGGCTTTTGAGATGAGGGGGTCGTTCCCCGTGGTCACTTCCCCCCGCCGCTCACTCGCCGTTCGCGTCGCCTCAAGAAAGGAGAACAATACACATGGATCAAAACAAAGAACTAATCAAACTGGAGATTGAAGGGTTACCCCCTACCGTCAATATGATGTACAGGGGATTACAAGGGCATAGATTTAAGACCAAAAACACTTTGGAGTACCAGAATTACGTTACAGATAAACTGCGCAAATTGTGGCATTCACGACCACCGTACGACGGCCGCGCCGCATTCTCTATCACTTACCACACTCACAGCCGACGACGCTGGGATATTGATAACCGCGTCAAAGCTCTTCAAGATTGCCTAGCACTAGCTGGAGTTATCAAAGACGACTCACAGATCGACAAGCTCATGGTCGAGCGCGTGCTTGAGTTAGACAAAACACGAGACTATACCGTTTTAACATTGATAAAAGCCGAATGATTAATCATAAGGCAATACAAAATAAAATGTAAAATCAATACTATAATATCTACCACAAGGAGAGAGTTAAAAACATGCCTGACCGTAATATTTACAAATACGCCGAGAAATGCCTGTATGATTACCCCATGAATTTGTCACGCCTCAAAGTCCTTAACGAAGACTTGCGAGTATTACGAGCCGGCAGCGATGTTCACGTGCAACAGTACGACAAAATTACGGGTCAGTACTACATAGCATACGATCCCGTTGCCTCCTACGTTGAAAAGCTGGACCGATTAGAATCACAGATCAAACGCATTGAGCGCAATTCCGCACCGATTACGTCACTGATACAGGACTTAAAAACTTCTAATGCTACCGATAAATCAAAATACCTTGACTATGTCAGAATATTAGAGTTGTACTATTTCGGAGCAAATCCCCTTGACTTTGTAGCACAAACCTTGCATTGTTCACGTTCAACGTTATTCTACAAACGCCGTGAACTAGTTAGACTAACAATCGGCTATCTAGGATTAACTAATTTCCCTTGAAGGATTGTCGCGATTGCTTTTCTGTTTGTTGCCTCAAAGTCAATACATATTTGTTGACGTTTATCCACGTATACGACGGGGTCAATAGAGATACACGTAGGCGGTTCTTGCTTTCGTTGTTTTTGTTGTTGCTCATGTTCACGAATAATAAGAATTTTAGCCGCGCAGTACCTTGCGATTTTTTGCAATGCCTTAAGCCCCTTATAAGCCTCAACGTAAATCCCGAACAATTTCACGAACTCTATTAGCTCTTTCTTTTTGGCCGTTATGAGAATGTCATAAATTTCTTCACGAGTTTCACAAGCGTTAATAGCCTCAACCGTAAGTAAAGTTTTCTTTTCAGACTTGCGAGAAGACGGGGCGGGCTTTTCAGTTTTTTTCTCCGCAATATCCGCGGGTTTTTCAGGTTTTATTTTTGGAGTTTCAGCGGGCTTATTATCTTCAACGGGGGCCGGAGTGTTTTCGGTTTCCTGCTCATTAACCTTTGTAGGCTCATAATGAGTTTCATCACGCCAGGCTTTGCATTTAGGGCTTGTACGCAGTTCATCAAAGCTATCTAAATGTATTTTGATGGCACGTTCTCTTGTGTATTTCTTTTTTGGATTGAAACTATACGTTAAGCCCGCGTTTGTTGATTCGTTCAAGAGATCGAGAAACTCTTGCCTTGTTGTTTTTGCGTCGTATAGCGCAGCGTTGATATGAGCCCAGTCGCTGATTTTCGCGTATTCATCAACGAGATTATTAATTAATTCAGTTTTTGTTATTGATTCTGCTGAATTTGAACGCGGGGTGAACTTTATCCACAGCCTCTTATAAACTGTTTGAATGCTTTCTTCTGTGAGGCCGTTCACCATTTTCTTGAAGTGTTCAATAGACGCGTCGCGCTTGTTGTACATTGAGCAAACATCACAAATAACCTCGTCTTGAAAACCCCAGGGTTCTTGTACAATCTTAAGACTATGAACAGCATAGTGACAAATTGCGTCTGTGCACCTAAAAGCAAGGGTTGTTTTTTTGTCTTTTACTTGCCAGGGAATATGGAATTGATTGCAACGCTCACGTAATTCTTTGAGGGTCATATTATCCTTGATAAAGTCGTAATATTCTGTACCGTTGAAGGAAGTGGGGAGATTGTTTGTGAACTCGTTTATTATTTTCAAGGCAAGCTCGGCGGTTTCGGTTCTTTGTTCATCCAGGCCGTTATTGTTTGTGTTAATGTTAATTTTTGGCTGAATATCTTCAACAAGGGCCGTGGCTTCAACGGGTTTTGCGGCAGCGATCGGGGCGGCGGGAGGTAATTCGGGGGCTACGAGTTGCGACGGTGTAAAATCGCCTGTATCACTTGCGCGGACTATTTCCGGCTCTTGCGTTGTTTGCTGTATTTGTTCTTTTTTAGCTTTTTCAGGTGTATCAGTAGCGTTGATAATTAAGTATCTTGCTAGTGATATATATTCGCAATTGTCACAATCACATGTATACACTTTATAGCGCTTGTTGTTTTGATTCCAGACGTTAAAAGCAGTCCTGCGTGTTATTGTTATCCTTGAAAAAACGCCGTTAGAATAAACCATGTAGGTTTGGCCGACTTCAAAGCGTGTTATTTCTTTATTAGCGGGAGCGTCGGTCGTTGCAGTCGTTTGCTCCTCGTCCCCGATTACGTTGCATTGCATTATTAAATTCCCGCTGTTTGTGTAAAGCTCGGTTGTTTTCTTGCCTTTGTGTACTCGTACCATTATAATATCCTCCTTATATTAAATAGGGGATTTAGTCCCCTAGTCTTTTCCAGTAAAAATGAAATTGATGTAGCTTTTTGGGCTTTCCTCAATGAACATAACGAGTTCATAATAGTTAAGCTCAAAAGCAATGCGCTGAACGTTCTTAATTGCGAACATGTTAGTTAAACCTGAATCACGTATTGCGAGTATTTGTTCCTTGATTGTTGCGTTCATCAGTATTATTCCCCCCTTACCAGAATGAATATTGCCTGATTGCCTACTTGCGCTACGTACCACGTAAAAGCCTTGTGAGCTGTTTCGTAGTCGGTGAAAGTCATAACGTTTTGCCAGCCTTGCGCCGTTGCGCGTTTGAGTTGCCATGTTTCCTTGCCTGTTACTGCATTGTATGGAGCATACATTGTTTAATTACCCTCCTGTTTGTGTTATTTATTTACTGCTTACGGTAATTATATATTATTATTCTCTAACGCAATCAGTAATTTTCGGTATTCTGTATTTTTTGCGGTAATGATAAAATTTTCATGAGGTGATTTAGCTTGATTACTGAAAAAGATATAAGAAAGGAATATGTGAGTGCGGAAGAAGCTACGCAATTGCTAAATGTAAACGATAGTAGAGTGAGGCAAATATTGCGAGCAGAACGTTTTCCGGGGGCGTTTAAGTTTGCTGATACGTGGTTAATTCCGCGGGTTGCAGTTGAGAATTACACGCGAATGAAACCTGGCAAGAAACGGAAGGAGGTGCGGGAACATGAATGAATCTGAATATGTAAAAAAAGACGTTTACGACGCTAATTCACAGCGATTAGAAGCTCTTATGGAAAAAACGCTGGCTGAACAAAAAGCAATGAATACAGAAATACGAGGCGAATTGAAAAATATTCATACACGTATTGACGGCGTAATTGATAGCTTTGGAATTGCTGTTGACGGAATTAATATGCGTCTTGACGACCTTAAAGATAATCAGTCACAGCGTTTAGCATTTTGGGGCATTGTAGTTGCTATAGCGGTTTGTATTGTACAAGTTGTAATTAGTGTAGTTTTGAAGTAACTTCAAGCGCATTGAACATTTCTTGAACATTTTCTGTACATTTATTGAACATTCTTTGAACATGTAGCCAGAAAACCGTGATATTCTATTAGCATGAAAAAATTTGAGAGTCTTGAAGATATTCAGGGCTCTTTTATTATGCAGAAAAGGGGGCTTTACGTTGACTACTAACAGGGATAAATCAGGCCGATTTGTTGCAGGTCAATCAGGCAACCCTCGCGGGAGGCCTAAAGAAGATCCCGATGCCCGCGCAATTCTCAAAGCCGCGACTCCCGACGCAGCTCGTGCACTAGTTGAATTACTACAAAGTAAACGCGAGAATATCAGATTTATGGCAGCCCAAGAGATATTAAACCGCACGCAAGGCAAGCCTGAACAAATGAGCAAGATACAGCTTTCAAGCGCTGATGACAAGGGCATAATCTTCAAGTGGATAGATACAAGGATAGAACATAACAGCCCTGAAAATAAAAACGCAAAATGCGACGACGAGAAGGGCATAAATTGCGACGTTAATAACATTGAGGGTAAATAACTATGCAAGAAATAATCGCACCTTATCAGCCGCGCCCCGTTCAGTGGGAAATTCATGATCTCGTAGACTCTCATAGGTTTACGGTTATTGTTGCACATAGGCGACTGGGGAAAACTGTTTGCATGATCAATCATTTATTGCGCGCCGCTGTAACTGACCAAACAGGGGAAGGGCGTTATGGTTATATTGCGCCGTATCGTTCACAAGTCAAGGATTTAGCCTGGGATTATCTCAAAAGATTTTCAAGCGTTATTCCCGATATAAAAATTAATGAGAGCGAGTTGTCAATCGATTATCCTAATGGATCACGTATCAGGCTTTACGGGGCCGATAATCCAGACGCAATGAGAGGGCTTTACTTCAATGGTGTAATCCTTGACGAAGTTGCAGATATGCGCCCGAATGTGTGGGGTGAGATAATCAGGCCCGCGCTATCAGACCGACAAGGCTGGGCTTGCTTTATAGGTACACCGAAGGGAATTAATCTATTTCATGAGTTGTATACGTTTGGACAATCCGCCCCGGGGTGGTGTTCAAAGATTTATAGAGTTGACGAGACCGGAGTAATCCCACAAAGTGAACTTGACGACGCCCGCCGCGTTATGAGCGAGAATCAATACAGGCAAGAATTTTTATGTGATTTTGCGGCCTCAATGGATAACGTATTAATCACTATTGACCTTGTTAGTAAAGGAGCGTCAAGATTATTAAATCGTCAAGACGTAATGGGGGCTGTAAAGATAATCGGGGTTGACGTTGCGCGATTTGGAGACGATAGGAGCGTTATTTGCAAACGGTGGGGGCTGTGGTGTCAGTCAGTACGAGTGATTGAACACATGGATAATATGACATTCGCGGGTATTGTTGCTTATGAGATTGACCAGTTCAATCCTGATGGAGTATTCATAGACGCAGGACGCGGTGAAGGTGTTATAGACCGATTGAGGCAATTAGGCTACAGAGTTATGGAAGTCAACTTTGGCTGGCGTGCTACGAATGCAGAACGATACGCGAATAAACGCACTGAAATGTGGGACGGCGTGCGAGAATGGCTAGAGGCCGGCGGGGCAATTCCAAACGATTCAGACCTCAAGAGTGAGCTTGCAAGCCCGATATATTCGTTTGACGCAAAGGGGAGGAAAGTATTAGAGCCGAAGGAAAAACTCAAAGAGCGCGGTTTACGTTCGCCGGATTTAGCTGATGCCCTTGCGCTAACGTTTGCATTCCCGATACATCAACGACAACAGCACAAAATCAAGATGATTACAGAAGAGGAGATGACACTTTGAGCAATGTGTACGAGTACACCCAAAATAGTAACGCCACCAGCCCCAAAGGTTGAAGCACCTGTTCAGACGGTAGAAATGGACGCCGCGAACGATACAGTGATAGCGCGAGACGATGACCGCCGCCGACGTTTAAGAGCTTTATCACGTTTGCAGACAATGCAAGGTGGGGCAATGCAGGGAGCAGAAGCTGGCACGGGTAAAACGAGGCTCGGGGCATGAGCGATTTGAAAGAATTGCGCAAGAACTCTGAAATACGGTTTAATCAAATGTTGTTAGACCGTCAAGACTATGAAGCGTGGTGGAAGCAGCTATCGCGACAATTTGCCCCTAACCGCGGGCGTTTCAGTGTTGACCAGCAGCCAGTAAAAGATATATTGCGTTTTAATTCACGGGCTAGACAAATTCCAGATGATTTTGCGGCAGGCATGAAGAGCGGCCTAACCAGTCCCTCGCGTCCGTGGTTTACTTTGACTCTTTATGATGAAGGCTTATCAGAATTAGAGAATGTCAAAGCATGGTTGACGGAAGTTCAAGACGTTATGCAAGGCACAATGTTAAGAACTAATTTATACGACCAATTGTTTGACGTTTATAAGGAGCAGGGCATATTCGGGACGGGAGCTTTATTAATTGAAGAGGACGACGAGGACTTATTTCACACTCAAAGCCTCACAATAGGAAGCTATTGCATAGGCGTAGACAAACGGGGAAAAATAAATCGTTTTGGGCGTCAATTTCGTAGGACGTTAAGGCAATTAGCCGCGGAGTTCGGAGAAGAGAATTTGCCTCAAGAGTTACGCTACCGATTAAAGGAGAAGCCCGAGAATACATATTACGAGTTACGCAATTTAATTCAGCCGTCAGAGGAATATTTACAAAGTGAAGGCAAGCAGGGGAAATTTCGCTACAGTTCATTATGGTGGCTTGTCGGTTATCGTGAACCTGAATTTGTCAGGATAGGCGGGTACAATGAATTTCCTGTAATGGTCCCGCGGTGGAGAATTATAAATGACGATTTATATGGACGAGAGCAGCCAGGAGATACGGGCTATGACGACGCCGTAACGTTGCAAGAATTAGAGGTAGATGAGCGCGGAGCAATAAAACGAGCTGTTGCGCCACCTATGTTAGTGCCCTCAAGTTTGACGCAAAATGACGTTCATAATTATCCTGGTGGGATAACTATTTATGACTTCATGGGAAACACAACGCCTTCAATAACGCCGTTATATCAAGTTCAATTTGACCATAAGAGCGTTGCAGAAAAACGTCTTGAACTCACACAACATTTAGAGGATATTTTCTATGTGAACATGTTCAAGATGTGGACGAGCGATTTACGAGCTAATAGAACTGCTACGGAAATTGAAGCACGCGAGCAGGAAAAAATGTACATGTTAGGTCCGTTAATTGAGCGTCAAATGTCAGAGTTATTAGAGCCTATGATCAACCGTATATTCGCGATTATGGATAGAGCCGGAAAATTTCCACCACCGCCCGAAGAATTGCAAGATCGAGAAATCAAGATTGAGTACATGAGCATTCTTGCTAACATTCAGAAACAAGCCGCATTTTCTGGTATTCAGCAAATCATCAGCACAGCTACTGTCTTAGCCGAAATGCAAGCAAGCACGGGCGGAAGTCCAGAGGTACTGGACAAGCTTGACTGTGACGAAATCATTGACCAGTTAGCAGATATGTATGTGGTACCAGCCGGAATTGTATTAGGCGATGACGCTGTAGAACAGAAACGGGCAGAACGCAGGGAAGCAGAAGCCCAGGCTCAACAACAGCAGCAAATGATGGCAGAGGCTCAAGCAACAGCAGACGCAGCACCAAAAGTAACCGGGGCAATGAAAGATTTGGCAGAAATTCCAGGCTCTGAAGGCGGAAGTGCGCTTGAAGGGTTATCGGATATGGCGATTAATAACGGTTTAATGTGAGGTTAAAATGGATTTAATATCAAAACAAATTCAAGACGACTGCAAAACAATATTATCAACGCAAGAAGGACAAAGATTTTTCGGGAGCATATTTCATGCGGCAAAACTCAATTACCCTGGACTCCGTGATGAATATTATCAAGGCGTAAGGGATTGTGCCCTGATGATAGCAAACACGATCCGTGATGTTAATCCCTTTTATGTGACACAGTGTGAGATAGCCTATGCAGAATTACAAAGGAGGTACGAAGAAGATGGACGAGCAAAATACGACGACGGAGCAGCCGCAACAGACTGACACTCAAGAAGTAACAACGCCAGTTTTATTTGATGAACCAGAACAGCCCGCAGAACAATCACCCCAACAACCAGAACAGCCACAACCGCAAGGATTACAAGCTACAGATATAACGTTGCCGGAAGGATACGAGTACAACGAAGAACTCGGAAACAGTTTTTTGGGGATACTCAATGATGAGAAGTTATCACGCAAAGAACTAGCGCAGAAGTTATTTGATCTATATCAAGCTCAAAACGTGAAATTTCTTGACGGATTGAAAGCAGCGGATACAGAACGCGCGAAAAAGTTTGAGGCTGATATGGCCCAAGAAAAAGCTGACTGGCTCAAACAATGTGAAGCAGACAAAGAATATGGCGGTCAGAATTGGCAAGCCTCACAAGCAATAATAGACCGAGGCTGTAAACAACTTGCGACTCCGGAAGCCGTGGAGCTCATGCAGCGCTACAACCTGAACACACACCCCGAAATAGTGAGAATGTTTTATCGCGCAGGAAAGTTGTCAGGGGAGGACAATTCGCAAATTTCAGGCAATGGAGCAGGCAAGACAACTGATCCAGCAATGGCAATTTTTGGTGAGAGTTTACGAGAATATCACAAACGAAAGGAAGGCAATAATTAATGCCAGGAGAATTTTTAACACTTAACGACTTGCGAGCAACATTAATGCCCGACGGCAGTCCTATCAAGTCATATGCAGAGTTATTAGCAAAGGAAAATGACATATTAGACGATATACCATGGAAGGCCGGAAATCAGCTCACAGGCGATATATTCTTTAAGCGCACGGCTTATCCAAAAGCACAAAAACGCAGAATTAACCAAGGTTTTGACAACAGCAAAGGCGCAAAGGAAGCTATGACAGAAACATGCGTTCAGATAGCCTCAAGAATGACGGTTGATATGACAGAACTTGATCTAGCACCAAGTCCAGAGGCTTACTTACTATCAGAGAGTAAACCACATATTGAAGTTATGAACGAAATGTTGATCAATGACTTTTTCTATGGATCAGACCCTGAAGGCATAAAAGGGATTGCGACTAGATTAGGAAACTTATCACACAAACAAGTTGTAGACGGCGGGGGAACGGGCAGCAATTTAGGCTCAATTTACATTATAAAGTGGGATACTGATGAGATTACGGGAATATATCCGAAGAACACAAAGGCAGGGCTTGAAATCTATACTAAGGAAAATGAGTATGTACCTGATAAAGACGGGAAAATGTTCAGGGCACATATAACAGAATGGCTGTGGTATGTAGGACTAAAAGTTCGCGATGAAAGGTACATAGCCAGGCTTTGCAACATTGACCGCGACGTATTATTAGGTGGAACTACCGCTGCAAAGAATGCAAGACAAGATTTGTTCAGGAAGTTAATAATTACTCAAGAAAAGATATATCATTTGAACCAGGGGCGAGTCGTAATGTATGCAGACCCGAGCATATTTACTGTGCTAAAAATAGCAGCAATGGAGAAGGATAATATGGCTTTGGGATATTCTGATATAAGGGACGATAGACGAATACTTTCATTCCAGGGGATTCCCATAAAGAAAAACGACGCACAAGCAATTCCGGAAGAGAAGGTGGGCTAAAATGATATTTGACTATGATTTAATGTTTATTGACGATAAGGACGGCACGCAAAAAAATGTATCGACAGGTGTAATAGGTGATACGTTGGATTTAGTCGGAGCCGGTCAAGGCAAAGGCTATCGTTCATATATCGCCATCATGTTTACGTCAAATACAACTGCCACGGCTGATCCTGAAATTCAATTTGCGTTAGAGACTGCAGACAATAGTAATTTTACGAATAGCAAGAAGTACCCTTTGGCAGCCCCAACTCCTTTGAAGAAGGCGGATTTGAAGGCTGGTACCGTGTTATCTTTTCCTTTACCATTAATAGGGTTACAGCGTTATTTGCGACTCCGTCTTGGTTGTGATAGTCCTATAACGTGCATGGGAATACGTGCGGGGCTAGTACTTGATGTCCCGTTAGCTTAACGTAATGTCAGTATTCTTGTTGTGTGAACAAGCTATAGGACTTGTGAGGGGTAAGCGGTTAATATTATCTTCTGACGAGCGTTCAATGTTAGAGTCTCTAGATTATGAGGGGTTAGCCGCAGTACATGCCCAAGATGAGGCTGTTGTTTGCGCTCTTCACTTTGCCCGTGTTCGTGATAGATTGTTGCAGGCTTATGCGTGGACGTTTGCACGCAAGGAGGCTACATTATCAAGCGGGGGAAGTCTACCAAGTGATTATCTTGCTATGTTATATGTGCTAGTTGACGGTGAACCGGTAGACTACGAGGTCAGCGGCGCGGCGATTAATATCACTACTAGCGCAGAGATACATTACACGGCAAGAATCACAGATACAACGAAATGGAGTAGTATTTTTAATGATGTATTTTGTTATGCTCTTGCTGTTGAGATATGCGCGGCCGTAACGGGTAAGCCGGAATATGCGCAGATATTAGAGCAGAAAGAGCAAGAGCTAATTCATAGAGCTATTCAAATCGGTGAGATTAAGGCAGAAGTTAAACTATCATTGACTCAGGAAATCTATAACCGTGCAATAGGTTTAGCCCGTGGACAAAGGACTGTTGCACCAACGAGCGCAGCAGCTACAGAACAAGGGCTTGATAATGCTGGCATACCTAACGACAAAATACAAGCTGAAGTTCAGGCATGTAAACGAGCGGCTGATAGTGTGCGAGATAGATTATTAGGGTTATATCCATGGACATTTGCCAGAAAGAGCGTACAACTATCACAAGTAGTTACAACGATTGACGGCTGGAATTATGGTTATAAACGTCCTGATGATTGTATGAAAGTCTTGACGGTTTTGTCTAATGGAGAGCCCATTGATTTTGAAGAGACCGAAGCCGGAATTTTTGTGAATTCTTCAACTCCTACAATACGTTATACGTCAAAGATTACGAGTATGAACTCATGGTCAGGAAGTTTTATAGACGTATTTGTGTGTGAACTTGCGCAAGAGGTCGTAATAGCAACAACGCATAATCTTGATACAGCTCAGTTGTTAGAGCAAAAAGCACAGTTAATAGTTCGCGACGCTGTAAAAATCGGAGCTATCAAAGCAGAAGTAAAAATCCCATTAAGCCAAGAGATATACAACCGAGCGATCGGCCTAGCTAGGGGACAAAGGACAGTTGCACCAACAGGGAACACAGCAAGCGATCAGGGTGTAGATATTACTGGAGACATAAACTTTCGTGAGCGTGAGGCTGTTGCAGTATGTAAACGTTCATTGCCAGAATTGCGGGATAAATTATTAAAGTCTTACGCGTGGGAATTTGCCAAAAAGACAGCTTCATTAACAGCAGCGACAAAAGTTGCGGGGTGGAGCAATGCCTATATAATGCCGACTGATTGTGTGAGAGTGTTAGCAGTCCTTTCTGGTGATGAGCCTATAGAGTGGGAATTATCGGACGGGTTAATCTTGTGTAACTCTTCAACGGAGATAACAGCTCGCTACATAAAGTCAATCACGGATATATCACAATTCGATGCCGTTTTCAAAAACGTTTTATGTTATGAATTAGCGCAAGAAGTATCAAGTGCTTTAACCTGGAATGCAGAGCAGATTACTTTACTGGAGCAAAAGAAGCTGGCAATAATCCAAGACGCTCAACGCAACGGAATAATCAAGGAAGAGTCTAGAATCCCGCTTAAAGACGGGATATTAAAACGGGCTGTAATGTTTTCGGAAGGCGTAAAGGATTCTGATAACGTGATAAACAATGGCCGCTATTTGAATAGTATCACGATAGCAAGAAGTTGTTATGACAGTGTTAGAGACAGGCTCTTACAGTTGTATCCATGGGTGTTTGCAAGGAAGAATGCTACGTTAGCAGCAGGTAGTGAATTGCCCAGTAATGTATTAACAGTGCTTGCAGTCTTTGTTGATAATTCTCCTATAGAGTTTGAACGTATAGGCAGAAAGTTAAACGTGTCAAAAGTATGTGAGTATTGCTATACAGCAAGGATAACAGACGAAACAGAATGGGACGGAGCATTCAAGGATTTATTCTGTTATGAGCTTGCGAAAGAGGTTGTAACAGCCACGACAGCCGACGCGAGTATTTTGCAAGTGTTAGAGCAAAAGTCAAAACTAATAATTAATCAGGCTTATAAATCCGGAGTAATAAAATCTGATACTGTACATTTACTAACGGAAGAACTTCACAATAGGGCTATAACTCTTTCACATGGCACGCGCAATTTATCAGGGTCAGGAAATACGGCGAATGAGCAAGGACTTGATATAGCTGGGGAGCAGAATACCCGAACTATAGACGAGATAAACGCTTGCACCAGAGCCGCCGAGGACGTAGAGAAAAAGCTCTTTGAGCTTTACCCATGGACATTCACGAAGAAGAACGCGACGCTAACAGCATCAACAACTATTGCTGGGTGGAGTAATGGATACACAAAACCTTCAGACTGCTTAAACGTGTTATGCGTAATTGTGAATAATGAGTCAGTAGACTTTGAACAGACCAGCGATAAAATTTTCTGCAATGGATCGAATGCTTCCGTACGTTACACTACTAGAATCAGCGATAAAACGAAATGGCCGTCATTATTCAGAGATTTATATTGTTACATGTTAGCGGTTGAAGTCGTACTAGCCACAACAGCAAATGTTGAAGTTATTCAAGTTTTGGAAATGAAGGCAGCACAGATAATTCAGCAGGCTTATGACACTGGATTAATCAAGGATGAGACAAATATTCCGATAACCGAGGAGATTTATAGGCGCGCAATAATGTTGTCCGAAGGTGTACGAGATATTCCGGCTGTAAACGAACAGGGGCAAAAAGTATCAGCAACTCTACAACATGAACGCCGTGTGAGAAGTCTAGCGATAGCAAAGGCGAGCTATGAGAGCGTCAGAGATAGAACGCTGCAATTATATCCGTGGGTATTTGCAAGAAAGAAAGCAACTATAGCAGCCGGAGGCAACTTGCCTAGCGATCTCTTAAATATTTTGGCGGTACTGGTAAATGGATCGCCGGTTGAATTTGAGCGGGTAGATTCTCATTTATCAGTAAATCAGGATTGTGAAGTTCATTATGTGGCAAAAATCACAGACTCTTCAAAGTGGGACGGGACATTCAAGGACGTATTCTGTTATGAACTTGCGAAAGATATTGTTATGGCGACGACGGCCGACTCTTCAACGTTGCAATTGTTGGAGCAAAAAATCCAGTTAATAGTAAGTCAGGCATATAAAACAGGAGTTCTCCGCGCTGATACGTATACGCAACTAACAGACGAACTTTATAACCGAGCAATAGGCTTGTCACGAGGCCAGCGAACATTATCAGGATCAGGCAACGCAGCAAACGAACAAGGGCTTGATATATCCGGACAACAAAATGTACGAACAGTTGAAGAGGTAGCAGCTTGTAAGAGGGCGAGTGAAAATGTCAGATTGAAGTTGTTGCAGCTTTATCCGTGGGTATTCGCAAAACGAGAAGATAAAACGATAGAGCACGCAGGATTATCAGGGTGGCAGAAAAGCTATGAAATACCCTATGATTGCTTGAATGTTTTATGTGTGATAGCAAATAATGAGCCTGTAGAATTTGAGCTTACAGAAAACAGGATATTATGCAACCATTCAGGGGCTAGCATTCGTTATATCGCAGACGTTGCGGACAAAACAAAGTGGTCAGCCTCATTCAAGGACGCATATTGTTATTCGCTTGCTGTAGAGGTTGCATTGGCAGTAACGGGAAACTTAGAGACGGTTCAACTACTGGAGCAGAAAATCTCACAGATCATAACGCAGGCACATAATACCGGATTAATAAAGGCGGAGACGCGGATAACTTTATCGGAAGAGCTATACAATCGCGCAATAAGCCTTGTTCGTGGTCAATGGATAATATCTCCAACGAGTGATCGAGCCGTGAATGAAGGACAAGATAGCGCAGGAAATATAAACGATCGTAGCATAAAAGAAATAAACGTTTGCAAGCGAAGCTCTGACTCCGTACGAGATAAACTATTAGGGCTTTATCCATGGTTATTTGCTAGAAAGAGTATTGCGTTAACTGACAGCGAAACTATATCAGGCTGGGAATATGGGTACACTCTTCCGTCGGATTGTTTAACAGTTCTGACAGTACTTTTCAACGGTGAACCTATAGACTTTGAAGTTGTTGGCGATAGAGTTTATTGTAACGGATCGAACGCTTCAATAAGATACACAGCAAAGATGACAGATATGTCGACATGGCCTGGGATATTTGCGGACGCATTCTGTTACGAACTAGCACAAGAGATAATTTCAGCAACGACAGGCAATAATGAACAAGTAGCCTTGCTTGAGCAGAAGAAACAAGCATTGATAGTAGATGCATACAAAAGTGGGATCATAAAGTTTGAAGCCAGAGTCCCTGTAAAAGAAGAGTTATTTAATCGTGCCATAGGTCTTGTGAAAGGGCAAAAACGAGAACAGCAACCTGATATTATCAATAGCCGCTATGAAGATGAGATTTCTGCTTGTAAACAAGCGTTTAATTCCGTGCGAGATAGATTATTGCAGATGTATTCATGGACATTCGCGAAAAAAACTGATACGCCGGCAAGATTGTCAGATAGTGTGCCAGGGTGGAAATATACATACATTCTTCCTGATGATTGCTTGAAAGTTGTAGCAGTTATTGCACCAGATAGACGTGCTGAATATAACATGGATCGTATGTGTATGAATAATTCTGATTATCCGGAAAACATTGAAATAGTTGACTATGAAACGAACAATAGAGAACTATATGTTAATCGTGAAATTGTCTATGTGAGGTACACAGCATTAATTGAGGATTATACAAAGTGGAACGCAACATTCACGGATATATTCGTGTTAATGCTAGCGATAGAGATTGCGATGAACATAACGGATAATCAACAGATCATTCAATCGTTAGAGCAGAGAACGTTACAACTAATTGAGAATGCGAAAGAAAACGGACTAATAAAAGAGGATACAGGATTACCGAAGCAGAATGATTCAATGCGTCTTGGTTTTCGTGAAAAGCCCTACCTTGACTATTCAGGTATTCCGACTAGGCCGTGTACAAAATTAAGTTATTACGAAGGGTGCGGAGGCTATTATGAAGGATTTACAAGCGAGTTTTGCAAGTGGTGAGATCACTCCTTTATTGCATGCCCGAGTTGATTTAGCAAAATATCAAACAGGGCTTGCTGAATTAACGAACATGATAGTTTTACCGCAGGGCGGGGTAACGAGACGGCCGGGGTTATACAGATTTCTTAAAGCTCAAGATGTCAGAGATAAATTAATTCCGTTTGAATACAACTCAACGGATTCTGCCATTCTGGATTTCGGCGACAAAGTTCTTTATGTATGGTTTAACTTGAATGGTATTCCGCAGCATGTAACAATAACTACACCATATGCAATCGAAGACGTAAAGGATTTGCGCTACGTACAAAGCGGTAATGTTGTTTTTTTAGCTCATAGAAAATATAAGCCTAGAAAGTTGACTAGAATAAGCCTTTGGGTGTGGGAGCTAAAAGAGCTGGATTTTCAGGGCGGCCCTTTCGTTAGCAACACAGAACTTGGCTCAAGCAATGATGTGGTGTTGTATGAGGGGTCCGGCAGAAAGAGATATATATCAGGCGATATTTTTTCAGAATCATCGCACGACAATCTTGTAGGAACTTTGGTGAAGTTGGAGTATGTCATTCCTGGGAGAACTTACGCTCTAGAATCAACCACATCAGGGGTTTCATCTGCCGATTATGAGGTCAAAGGAACTCTTAACGTAACCACGAGCGGGGAAACATGGACAGGAAGGGTCGAAGTAAGACGGAGTTCAAACGGCGGAAAAGATTGGGTAACTGTAAGACAATATAAACGCAGTAACGCGGAAACGCAAGGGCAATGGGATTTTACAATTTCAGAAGCAGAGGACAATATTTTATACAAGGTTTACGCAATACATGATAGCGGCGAAAATAAAGGTTCTATAACAGTTAACATACTAGCGAGTGGATTTCTAAAAAGTGAAGTATACAAAGTGACTAGAATTAATGTTCCAACGCCATTTGTGCCAGAGATAATTACCATAGAGAGTTTTTGTACAGAAATAGAAATCCAGAAACATTCGGGATTTTATATCTCAGACTCGTTTTCAGGTGTTGTGAGATTATGGTCAATCGGCGCGTGGGGTTTTCTAGGTTATCCAGGAGCAATAGCCATGTATCAAGATAGATTAGTATTCGCTGCAACAGATTATCAACCTCAAACGATCTGGATGAGTCGTGTTGGGGATTACGCGGATTTTTCAATATCAGATCCATTACAAGACGATGACGCAGTAACCATAACGCTTGCAGGGTCTAGTGCAGATGGTATACATAGCTTACTAACGAGTACAGACTTATTGGCATTTACAGTTTCAGGCGAATGGATTATCAAGGGGTCAGGCGATGCCGGAGCAATAACACCCACAGCATTAACCGCTCATCAGCAAACGAATATAGGATCAAAAGCTATTCAGCCGATTTTGGTGAATGGACACATAATAATGGTTCAGACACTAGGAAAGAAAGTGTTTGCGCTAGGATATAATTTGAATGTTGACGGATATTCAGGCAGTGAGATTTCTATATTAAGTGAACATCTTTTTGTTGATGGAATAATCGACATGGCGTATCAGAAAATCCCTGATAGCTTGTTGTGGTTTGTTATAGCTAATGGAGAATTTGTATCATGTACGTATAATCCAGAACATGAAGTGATAGGTTGGGCGAGGCATATATCATGGTATCCTGCAAAAGCTATTATTGCACTTTCCGGCAGCGTTCAGACTGATATTTACATGATAATGAAGTTGGATGATGGAAATTGTTTTATATTCAAACTTGCACGACGAAGTAATCAAATATATGTTGATACGGGCGATGAACCTCATGAATTTGAGAGTGTAATTCGAACATTGAGATTGAATTATAGTAATGAAGATGGCAATACATTTAGTTCAAAGAATTTAATCTCACGAGTAATCATTTCAGCCCAAAATAGCAGAGAAGCGTGGGTAGCGCCGGGAAATATCTTGAATGAGACAAACAATTGGGAACGCCGCAGAAAACTCACTTGGAATTACTCGTTTTATTTGAGTGATGCCGAAGTGCAGTTAGATAATGGATTTGATAATTACGCATGCTTACAGGTGAGAAACTCAGGCAGAAACCCATTAACAATCGCAGCGATAATTCCACAGGTAACAACGGGAGGCTAACATGTATATAGGGAATGGAGTAACAAAGAAATTCCCATTGCCAGCGGGGTATGATGGTAATGTCGTAATCTTAAAAATACCTAATGGCAAGGGTGTAAGAATGATACAGGGTGAGGGGTATGTGGTCAAAGACGGAGTAATTAATTTCTATGCACCAGTGCCAGATGGAATAGAAATACTTTTTGACAACACAGGCGAAATCGAATTAATGAGTACGAAATCTAAAAGTTATGTTGTGATATATTCTGACGGCTCAATTCGTGAAGTAGATGAGGACCCAACGCTGATGTTAGAAGAAGCGCGAAAGATTTTAACCGACGCAAAGAAAGCAGCCATTGAATTAAATCAGAATATCGAAGACGCAAAAACTTATATGTCAAGAGTTCTTAGCAATTCCGGTGCAGATTTAGACGGCCGACTTGACGGTTATTCTAGCAAAGTTGCAGAGAGTGTTGCGGAGGCAGCCTTACAAGTAAAAACACAAATAACTAATGAATGGAGTGCGACGCTTGAACGCCTTGAAGTTGAGAAAGCTACGGTTAAGAAATATTCACAGACAGTTGAACAAGTCAAGGACAAATTAGAACATTTATCATTCAATATAGCGCAAAATTTGAGAGATGAATTATTATCAAAATGTAATGATGTGTTGCAAAACTGTGAAGACTTAAAAATATTAAAGACCGAGATACAAAGCATAGCAGCTAAGGTGAAACTGGAAGTAGCGCAAATTTCACGGAATGCTGTGGAAGAAATGAGATTAAAGATAAATGAAGAACTTGAATTATTACGCAATCTACGCGCAAAAATGGAAAGCGATTATAACAATCTTAACACTAGAATTAATAATCGGTGGAATTTAATGCGAGGTGAGAGCGATGGCTAATAGTTGCGCATTACCAGACCCGAAAAAATGCGGGAATATGTATTTTCGTAGTTTATGGGATTTTTGTACGGAATATAAAGTCGGAGACGTTGTTTTGCACAATGGAGTCTTATATTTAGCATTAGTATCACACGCGGGAAAAGACCCTAAAGATAATCTCGAAGTTTGGCACTGTATCTCAGGATTTAAGCCACCCGAACCACCCTCTGGAAGAGTTATTCTAGACGGTGGGTACGCTACAACTTCAAGTGAGGAGAGTTATTACCCCCGACCTGTAGACGGTGGAGGAGCAGGCGATAGAGTAAACATTCCTTTGATCTAATGGAGGTGATAATATGGCAAAATATGCAACTATAACGGTACGCAGAGATAGCACATTAAACTGGTATGCAGCAAACCCAAGGCTAGCATTGGGAGAAATTGGCGTTGATATGAATCGGTTACGCTTCAAAGTAGGTAACGGAATTGATAAATGGAACGAGTTACCTTATATGAATGACGATTTATATACGACGTTAGACAGCAGAACTCAAAAAATTACTGATCAAATAATTTCAATTCTTGAAACAATCAAGACAAATAGGACGATAGCGGAACGGGATATAGCAAGCCTAGGCAGCCGAATGGTAACTCTTGAGACGCGTCAATCAACGTATGAGCGGAATTTAACCGCGCAATTCACAGAAGCAAAAGACGCGCTAGACGCAGGATTGTTAGAGTTTATGGAAACTCGGGATGATCTAACAACTAGAATGGACGTAATAGTCGGCAGTGCCACAGAAGACACGGAGATTCTTGACGCTAGGGTTGATGCGCTGTATGAGACACACCCGAATTTAGGGCATAATATCCGGAGTCTACACACGCAGATTTTAGAGAATTCTACTAAAGAGGCTGAAGCCATCGAGAATCTCGCAGAGCAATCTCATAATGAAATAATCGAGTTTGACGAGAAACTACAGCGGCAGATCAATGACAATGCTAGAGCTAATCTACAAAACGCAATGAGTATTCATGATGAGGTCGAAAAACGTCGTGGACTTGAAATTGAACATGAAGCACTGCACAGGGATTTAACTACAGAGAGTCAAGAACGAGAGATTGAAGACACTAGACTTGCCGAGAAAATAGCTAGAGAGTCTGCTGAACGTCAATCACAGGACGAGGCTATTATGCAAGATTTGGTAGAAGAAGCTAAATCTCGTACTATTGCGGATAAAAATTTACATTCACAGCTTGACGATGAAGCGCAGGAACGCTTAAATACTGCCCAAGGACTCGCAAAACAGGCAAATGATAACGCGACTGCTAACCTACGGAATACGCTCAAAATTCTTGACGTTGATACGAAACACAAAGAGCTTTTAGCACGTGAGGAGTCCGCAAGATTTTCGGTCGATAACGATTTACAGCGACAAGTTGACACAAACGCCGAGGCCGGAATTCAGAATGCTATCAATATTCATCAGGAAGCCAACGCGAGAAGAATTGCTGATGAAAAGTTGGAAGCTGAAATTGAGGCTGAAATAATTAATCGACAACAGCATGACAATGAATTAGCACAGACTATTAATGCTGAAACTCAGACTCGCTCACAGCAAGATGAAGCAATTAAGCAAGAAATACACGCCGAAGCAGATTCGCGCATTTCAGAAGATAAGGCATTAAGAGCGGTTATTCGTGAAGTTGATAGCAAGCTGGAAGACGAGGCACGAGAAAGACTCAATGCAGACGCAGGACTTGCCAAACAGACTAATGATAACGCGACAGCTAATTTACAGAACGCGCTGAATATTCTTGAGACCAATAAACGCATTCAGAGATATTTACGCTATGAAACTGAACAACGAACACAGCGTGATGATATTCTGCAAAATCAGGTTGACGAAAACTCTAGTGCGGAGATTCAAAACGCTCTAAATATTAATCATGAAGCAGAACAACGCCGCGAACTTTCTAACAAACTTAATGAGGAAATATACACGCGCGTAAATCATGATGGAGAGTTGCAAATAGAAATTGATGAAGAATCTTTCGTACGTCACAAAGTAGATTGTGCTTTACAGGAGCAAATTACCGCTAACGACGCTGAAAGGATTGAAGGAGACCGGAGCTTACAAAGCCAAGTCGATAATACTTCGTCCGCAGCGTTGCAGAATGCTCTAGCGATTCGTAATGAGATAGAACAACGCAGGCAACTCTTAGCGCGTCTGATCGAGGAAAAGCAAGACCGTGAACACGCGATTCAAAACTTGTTTTTTGAAATCGGACAGCTTTATGAAATTCCCTTGCCGAGTCTAAACTCTGATTTAGCAACATTACAGAATCAGGCTGACCACAACGCACAGGCTAATATCTCAAACGCTTTGAGTATTCAGGCAGAGTCAAATCGAAGGCGTGAGAATCTTTCACTGGCTCACGAAAAAATTCATGCAACTAACGAGGCAATTCAAGAAGAGTTTTCACAACTATATGCGCTTGGAGAAGCTCACCAGTCGCAGCTTGACGAGTTAGCTAACGCTGTAATGCAAAGCGTATTCAATCTACTTAATGAAGTTTCCAGACGCAAGAAAGCAATAAATCAGGAAGCAGCCGCAAGAAGCACTCAATACGAAAGACTCGGTGCACAAATCGATTTAATTGCTGATGGAGTAATCCAGAATGCGTTCACGTTGAACAAATCTAACGAGAAACGCAGGTTTGAAGATTTACTAGAGCGTCAATCTCGCCACACTGAAGACGGCGGGTTACAAGAACAAATTGATACTCTTTCTATGGCGCTTATGCAAAACTCAATTAATAATCACAACACACGCGCAAGAATTAAGAAAATTGAAGAAGAAAATTCTACAACGCGTGCCACAAATTCAGAATTTAGCGAAATGCTAGATGATGTCTATAACTCTTGATGTTAATACGGGGTGCGCAACCGTCATAACATAAATATCCTAATTTTCATTTTCATGGAGGTTTTAGTATGGCATATGATCTCACTGATCTTGTAACCGTAGAACAGGCAAAACTTGCCGCGGAAAAATCAAAGCAGGACGTTCAGGCTCTTGCTACGAGAATCGATAACACTCTCACAAGTGTCTACAAAATCAAAGGTTCGTTAGCTTCATCGGCTCTCGTATCTAGTTTGCTTGTTGCTGCTAATGAGGGGAACGTCTACAACATCACAGACAGCTTCACGACCACAGCAGACTTTGTCGAAGGTGCCGGAAAAGTTCATACAGCTGGCTCAAACGTTGTTATCGTCAATGCCGGAACCGCAGAAACTCCTAGCTATAAATTTGATGTTCACGCAGGCGATTTATCAGGTCTTCAGACGCTTGTTGCAAGCGCTACCAATGGAAACCTTGCGGGCCTTGACGCTAATGGACAATCAACTGATAGCGGAGTCGCAGCGTCTGACGTTGTAACAAAAGTTACTGGTGGAACAGAGAACAATATCGTACTTCTTGACGCTAACGGCAAAATTAAAGACGGTGGAATAGCTGTAGCTAGTAACACTGAATTTAATGAAATGCTCGCTGAGGTTTACGGCGACTAATTGATTTTTGGGCGAGAGTTGTTCTCGCTCATTATTCATCATGGAGGTGGCCTTGTGGCTTATGATAAAAACAGTCTCACCACCATAGAGCAAATCAAAACGCTTTACGAACTTCTCACTCTCTCATTAGCGACTCTCAACACAAGAATTGACACTGATATAACAGCCGGGACTGAAGACTCAGAAGTCATTGATGCCAGGCTTGACGCTTGGAACACAGTGAACTCAAGTCTAGGCTCGAACATTCGCAGCGGGCAATCACGGTTGGCATTAGGGTTGAAGCTTTTGCAAGAGAGTCACCAAACACAGCTTGACGAGATTGCAGAAGCTCAGATTGATTTAGCAACAATCATTCCGCGTTTTATAACTAAACGTTCACAAGAACTATCAACAGAGGAAGAATCCCGCGTTGTAGATGACAACAGTCTACAAAATCAGATAGACGAGTTATCCGACGCGATTCTTAATATAACAATCCAAATTTCAGAAATCAGGAGGAAATTAACATAATGGCTGAAGTAGCACATACAGCTTGGTATCGTCAGGGCACAATATCAGCTACAACAGGAAGCACTAAAATCACGGGCTCTAACACAAAATTCTTGACCGCTGGAATTAATCCGGGTGCGACTTTCAGAGTCGATTCAAAGCCAGGTTATGCCTATGAGGTCGCGTCAGTAGTCAGTGATACCGAGATTCAGTTAAAGACATCATGGCTTGGACAGTCAGTGAGCGGTGCAACATACTCAATCGACCGCAATTTCCAATCAAGCATGAATGCAACAATCGCAGCTGGCGTTACTGCACTTCTTGGCAAGTACGAAGATTATATTGACGCTGATACAGCAACAATTAACGGTAAGAGCGCATATGAGGTCGCAGTTGCTAATGGATATACAGGCACGGAAGCACAGTGGCTCGCAAGCCTCAAAGCAAGCGCGGAAGATACAGAGTATAGAGCAAAATTTGATGCTTTATTCTTCCACAATGCGGGCGCGCATAACTCAATCTACAGGGGTAAAAATCTTGGCATATTCTCCGAGGGTTTATCCGCGGCTATTCGTTCAGGGACATTTTCAGGGACTTATGACGGAACACTTTATGATGTTTACCCGGGCGACTATCTGACATTCTCTAATATCGCATACACCTATGAGGACGAGAACGAAGAGACACAGAGCGCAACATATAGCGGCACGATGAGAATAGCTGACCTCGATTACTTCTTACGCTGCGGAGATACAGATTTAGGCACACACCACGTTGTTGTAGTTCCGGACGCTAGCATGTTCACGCACTGCATGAATGACACGAACACAACCGAGGGTGGTTACGTGAACTCAAAGATGCGTACAGTTGGACTCAAGAGGGCAGAAGCGATTTTCAAAGCATGTTTTGGCGAGAACCACATACTTTCACACCGCGAATATCTCGTGAACGCAGTAGAGGATGGCAAGCCTTCCGCCGGAGCATGGTTTGACAGCCTTGTTGAACTTATGGACGAGAGAATGGTTTACGGCTCATTAATCTTTGATAGTGGCGCAAGTGATGGTGCTACAGTCCGTAACAGATACAGCGTTGCAAATTCTCAGCTAAGTTTATTCCGTCATGCAAAACACTTAATTTCTAATAGGCAATATTACTGGCTAAGGAATGTCGTTTCGGCGGCTTATTTCGCTGGTGTCAACTACTATGGTTTTTGCCCCTATTTTAACGCGTCCATTGTATCTGGCGTTCGTCCGCTGGCCCTTATCTACTAGGTAAAAATACTTTATTAATAGTGGGTATTTTATCTTAGGTTATTTGTGCTATTAGCAATATTATCAACAATCAAGCAAGGGCTTGTCCCTTGCGTTATTTTTTCAGGAGGTTAAATAATGTTTTCAATAAGACTTTCAGACGGCTCTCTGCTTGAGGGCTTGAAGCTCAATGGCAACAACTTCATCAGCAACAACGAAATCACGGAAGCAACATTCGCGGGAAAACTAGCGAAGGTTGTTATCACTGGCGAAGCTGACAAAGACGACGCAAGTTTAATCGGCGAACACACCAACATGGTACTTGTACAAGTCAAGAAATATGGCGACGAGTACTGGTTTGTATTACGCGATATGACTGCACAGGAACTTCGCGACTTGAAGACGGACGCGAGGCTAAGCTATCTTGAAATGATTACGGAGGGTGAATAATTATGAGCGCGAAATTTGAAGACATCAAGAAATACTACGATTACGGCATGTGGACGGAACAGCAGGTACGTGTGGCAGTTGCTAAGAATTGGATCACGGCTGAAGAATTCAAGCTCATCACGGGGCACGGACTTTTAGGCGAATAGTAGGGGGCCCTCGGGCCTCTTTATTTTTAAGGAGGAGTAATAATGGCACAAGATACAACGAACTTCAAAGTAGGCGAGTTTGCATGCAAACATTGCGGGGAAAACAAGATTGACCAGCGAGTTATCAATATGGCTCAAACTATCAGAGAAACAATAGGCGTTCCAGTGCGCGTAAATTCCGGCTATCGCTGTCCCAAACATAATGCGGCAGTCGGAGGCGTGAAGGGTAGCTACCATACTCAAGGCTTAGCGGCTGACTTGTCATGCTCAAAGGGTGCTAAAGAGTTGTACTTGACTATACAGAAGTTATGGAATGAAGGCAAGCTCCCTGATCTTCAGTGGTGTAAGTACTACGTCAAGAAGAATTTCTGTCATATAGATTGTGGAAAGAAGCGCAATAATATCTTCGCGGTGGGTGATTAAACATGGGTGACTGGTTAGATTATACGTGTGCAGGAATAGGTGCGGTAATTGGATACTTTTTCGGTGAGGTTGACGGCGTTTTTCAAGCGTTAGTTGTTTGTTCAGTCGTTGATTATATTACAGGTTTTGCTGTTGGTTGGACAAAGAATAAATTATCCTCACGAATCGGATTCAAGGGAATTGCGAGCAAGTTTATGATTTTTGCGATTGTCGGATTAGCACATATTATAGACCGTGAAATGTTAGGGGGGACAGCTCTTTTGCGGGACGCCGTGTTGTTCTTTTACCTTGCGAATGAGGGACTAAGTATTCTAGAAAACGCGGTAGACCTCAATGTGCCATTCCCTATGGTGATAAAGAAACATTTATTAAAGTTCAAGGAGCAAGAGGAACAAGAATGCCTAGACCAACATACGAAGAATTTGTAGAGAAATTCAAAGCAAAGAAGACGACCGACGACTGTTATACGCCCGAAAAAGTCTATAACGCAATACGTGACTGGGTAGTTGAAGAATATCACGTTGACGCGGATAAATTTGTGAGGCCGTTTTATCCAGGTGGAGATTATGAACATTTTGACTATGCACCGGACTGTGTTGTTGTAGATAATCCACCGTTTAGTATTTTGTCGCAAATTGTTAAGTTCTATCTCTATAACAACATCAAGTTCTTTATATTCGCACCTCATAAAACGCTGTTCAATTACGGATATTTAGACGTGTGTTTAATAGGAACTGGAAAGAATATCATTTATGAGAACGGAGCTAATGTTGCAACATCATTCATAACCAACCTTGAAGCCCCAGGTGTGAGAAGCGCACCAACACTTTACAGAATGGTCGAGGCTGCTATCAGAGAGATCAAGAAAGAGAATACAAAGCAGCTACCCAAATATAAATATCCGCCCGAGGTCTTGACGTTTTTCACTATTGAGAAGTTAGGGCAGTGCAATATTGATATTAAGTTCACGAAAGAAGATTTGCACTTTGTCAGAGGGTTAGATTCGCAGAGAGAATATGGTAAAAACATTTATGGTGCTGGATTTCTGTTATCGAAAGAAGCAACGCTGAAACGACTACACGCTGAATTTGAATCACTCACATACGAAAAGGGCAATAGATTATCTACTACTATGCAATGGACATTGAGTGATCGTGAGCGGAAAATTATAGCAGGAATGAGCAAACATGAAGAGCCTGAAGTTTGTAGCGCTTAAGCCTGAACATGCAAAGATTACCCCGCATTTGAGACAAACAGACGTAGACGAGATAAAAGCTATGACGGACTTACCACCTGGCGTGGCTGTTGCATTCTCTATAGCTCATACAGAAAGAGGGTTTGCCGCGGAAGTTGACGGTGAACTCATTGCAATTTTCGGAATATCGAACGGGTTAATATGGCTCGTTGCTACCGATGAAATTAATAAGTATCCTATCACGTTTTATAGACTTTCCAAGAAGATTTTCTCCGCATTAAGAAAAGGTTATGACTATCTCGAGAATTATGTTGACGCAAGAAATACTCTATCATTACGCTGGCTTAAGTGGCTAGGCTTTACTATAGAAGCACCGGAACGAATCAATGAAGGAACATTTCACCATGTATGGATCAAAGGAAGTGATTAAATGTGTACAGTGTTATCAGCACTAGGAACAGCAGCAACAGTATATTCAGGATACGCCCAAGGGAAAACAGCAAAAGCAAACGCATATGCACAAGCCTCCGCAATAGACTACAACGCAGAAGTAGCAAGACAACAAGCTCATGACTCTATATTACGTGGTGGGGAAGAAGAATTGAAATTACGCCGTCAACTTGCACAGCATAGGGGAAATCAGCGGGCAATACTTGCAACAAGTGGGGTAGATATAGATTCGGGGTCTGCACTGGACGCACAAAACGCAAGCATAGCCGCGGGAGAATACGATGCGAATGTAATCAGATTCAACGCAGCACGACAACGTTGGGGCTACCTCAATGAGGCTGATAACCTGAACACACAAGCCGCTAACACACGCGCGATCGGCAGAGCAAATTATCGTAATGCCTTGTTTGGTGGAATTGTAAACGGTGGCTTATACGCTTATGAAGGATACGAGAAATACAGGGGAACACAAGCAACAAGTTCACCATTAACTGACAGAGTGGACGAACGCTCTAAATATTGGGGACCTGTTTATAATCCAATCGAACGCAGAAGGAGGGGTTATTAATGCGTGTACCAGTATATGAACGTCAAGGCAATATAAATCCTAGGCAAGCAGCACAAGCAAATCCATTAATGCCCGCTGGAGATTATGGCGCAAGTGTAGCACAGAATGTGGCCGGATTAGCCACGAGGTTGCAGCAAATGCAAGACGCGACCCAAGACGCCAGAACTCTGGAATTATTCAACAAGTTCAAAGCTGATAGCCAGGAATATCACGAGAACCCCGACAAAGGACTTTATAATACGCGACAAGGTTATATGGCCCAGGGTATGTATGCAGAAGCAGATGAATGGTTACGGAAGCGCGGGGAGGAATACGCAAGGACTTTTAAGAGCGACAGAGCCAAGAAGAATTTCCGCACAATGGCAGAACAGTATATCCAACAGCGTGGGGCGACTAATTCCAGATATGAAGCTGACCAGGTAAAGAAGTATCAGGTTGAACAGGCCCAAGCTACGATGAAAAACTATCTGAATGAGATAGAAGGGGACTGGCAGAATCCGGAAACAATAGATCGAGCACGCGCAGGAATAGCTCAAGCGTTAGAACTCGTATTAAGAGGCTCAAGCCGTGAAAAGTACGACGAAGCCTGGCAAGATATAGAGGACCAAATAGGGACAGCAAGACTCCGCCAAGCATTCGTAGCTAGCCCGTTAATGGCTATTCACATGTTAGAGAATGACCCAGATATTCATCTTAATCCCAAAACGCGAGCACAGTTACAGAATAGCTATAAAGATACGAAAGAACTATATGAAGTGCAAGCAATAGCGAACGCCCACGCACCGTATTATTCACCTGAAACAATAGCTCAACTTTACGACGATATGTTCAAGTTATACGGACCGGAAAAAGGGAAGAAAGTCTTCAACACCATTTCTTACAAATGGAGTCTGCAAAATTCACAAGACAATGCGCAAAAGAAGAAGAACGCAAAAGCAATTAACCGCAGATTTCTTGATGAAAACACACCCGATCCGACGGAGAACGAAATATATCAAGCATGGAAAAATGAAGAGATAGACGACACAGATTGGAATAAATACAAAAACTATTTTGATACTAAAAAAGCACAAGCAGCCAAAGACGCAACAGAAGCGCAAAAGCAAGAATATGAACGCCAGAAAGCCAGGAGTCGTGCATTCTTATTTCAACAGGAACAACAGGGGATATACCCGACTGATAACGCCTTAAACGCACTTGTTGAATCTAAATACCTTACGCCGGAGGAAGCTAGAGGGTATAAAAATCGAGAAGCCGCTAGTAAAGAGAAAAAACAAAAACAAGCTGAAGACGCCGAGAAAGCACGCATTAAGAAGAACGAGGAATGGTATATTGATCGTCTTATCTTTGATGAAAATTTAACAGCGGACGACTTACGAACAGCCCGCAAGAATGGTGATATATCGGCAGAATTTGCAAATACACACATAAAAGCTTTGGAGGCAAAACAAGAAAAACTCAAAGCCGCCGCGGAAAAAGAAGGCGCAGAACGTGAAAAATTAGAGAAGGAAGCGTATCAAGATTACCTTGATATAATCATTAACAACGGCGGGGTTATTCCACATGAGACAGTCAATAAACTGTTAAGTAACAAGAGAATAGAACGTGGTTTTGCAGAAAAACTTTATGCACACGAAGATAAAGTTAAGGCAGCCGACGAAAAAGCACGCGAGGAACTCCTAAAACAAGTTGATGCACAACAAAAGGAAGAAGCTAAACTCGCCGCCGCAGAAAAAGAAAACAAACTCCGCGAAATAGGGCTTAACTACGGAAAAGCATACTACAATAGAATGGCCGATGCTCAAGAAGAGATACGCAAACTTTTCCCTGATACTAAAGATTTCGACACGGTATGGAAATATGCAAGGGAAAGTGCTAGTGCTTATAACTCACAACTAGCAGAACTTAATAAAGAAGGGAAGGAAACTCGCAGTAAAGTCCTTGAAGCACGAAAAAATGAACTACAAAATATAGGATTCACTTTAGCTGACGAAGAACCAGACCCAACACGAGCACAAAATAAGCTCCATGAGTTATTTCCGAATAAAGAAGACTATGACGTAGCATGGCAATACTACCAGCAGCGACGTAACGCACTCAGCCAAACATCTACAGCCGAGAACAACGCTAAGAAAGAAATTTACCAAGACCACGTTGAAAAACTTTTTTATGATTACATACAGGGGAATTTTCTTGACCAGGACGGCAGCACAACAAAACTCCAGGCAGAGGGATTAAAACCAGAAGATTTCTCAAAGCTGAAAACTATTCAGGATAATTTCGTGAGAACACAAGCCGACGCCGACAAGAAAGTCATGCAAGCTAGAGCTTTCTCTACCGCTCAAGACCTCATAAAGCGCTTTCCTGTGGGGCAAGAACAAGATGCTTATGATGAGATTAATTCAATAGAAGACCGTGAAACCAGAAATGAAGTTGATAGTCAATATAATCGCTTATTGCAGGAACAGCGAACAGTCAGAACAGAGCAGGAAAAAGCCCATGCAGCAGAACAGGATGCGAATCGCAAGGCCATCATCAATGAATACCTGAATGACAAGAGAGGCCCTCAGCTAATTCCTAATCGTATCCTATTAGAATATGAAGCTAATGACGGTTTGTCTAAAGAACACCTCAAAGAATTACGTGCCTTAAATGCGTCTATAGCTACGAGGGCTGGAATGGAAGCAGAATTAATGAAACGTACTGACATAAATTTTGCCGGTATGAGCCCTATTGATAGAGAACATTTAGTAATGACCTATATGGGGACAAACGAAGCACGCAGGCACGAAAATTTCCTGTATTTATACAACAAAGTCCTAAACGGAACAGCAACAGATGCAGAAGTTGACTCATGGTATGCCGCAGGGTGGATAGATAGCAACGACAAAGAACGCTTAAAGAATCACGACAAAGAACTTGATAAGCAGAAACGAGCAACAATAAAGGGAATTGAATCGGATATTATGGTAGAAATCAGCAAGCTGGCCGGTTCCGATTCAAACATGAGACACGAACTTACAATACAAGCAAACAATGAATTTTTATTGTTACTTGAAACTCTTGATGTACATGCCAACAACTTTAATGAGGCTTTACAAAAAAGATTCGACCTTATAACACAACATTTAGTGAGTCAATATACCTCAAAGAAAAAAGAAAAAGGCTTGTTTGGGCTAACTTCTGCTGGAGAACGAGCGCAAAACATGAGACAGTGGATAGGAGATTACACAATTGACGCCCCAGAGATGTCAATACTCTATGAACCATCAGGGGAAAGTGTGGTTAATATTAATCCGGAGGGAACAGCGTCAGATTTTAATAATACGATAGAAATACCAGCCCCACCGCAACCTACTAGTGAAGATATCTATTATTCTGAAATTCCACAGGAATATCAAAAACCTTATTACCCGCAACCTTTGACTAAAAACGAGCAAAGAAAGCAGACCCGAATAGCACAGTATGATGACATAATCACAGAAAGCGCTGATAAATATGGTGTTGAACCTGAACTTGTAAAAGCTATTGCTCACGTTGAATCCGCAGGTAACTCAAACGCAATATCGAGCGCAGGAGCTCAAGGGCTTATGCAACTTATGCCAGATACAGCAAAAGATATGGGTGTAACAGATTCTTTTGACCCAAGACAAAACATTATGGGCGGGACAAAATATATAGCCACATTGATTAATCGTTATGGTGGAGATATTGCAAAAGCATTATGGGCTTACAACGCAGGGCCGGGAAATGTTGATAAAGGACGAAAACCGAAAGAGACACGCAAATATATCAACGATGTAATGACCATATACAACAAGCTCAAAGGCGGTTATCAGGAATATCAAAAAGCTACAACACCAGACACAATTTCAGGTGCTCAAACAGCTTATCATATTGATTACGATGAACCGTTGAGAAACCCACTTACGAGCGCGGACGCTGAATATGAACAATACAGGGACGATGTCATTGAGTTTTTATTCCAGGACTGGAAAATACCAAGCGGCATTTTTTCAAGCAATGACTACGGAATGTGAGGATAATTCATGCAAGACTTATACGGAGACAACACACAGCTAAAAACTTTTACGCCACATAGCCCTAGAGACTACGGGAATGGTATTAACATACAAAAAAACTTTATCTACGATCCATGGGAGAACTTTGATCCGCTCACAAATAATTATCCAGCATTCGCAAATGCCACACAAAAAGCGAGAAGCAGCGGTATTCCTGACCACGTTATAGAAAGAGCCTATAAAGACGTAGAGCGAAAACTCAATTTCATCAATAAGCCAAACGAGGTCAACGCATGGCTAGGTCGTGATCAAAAGAGTATGGAGCGTCAAGAAGATTACAGAAGGGCTAAAATGTTTGACGCATATAAGCTCCAATTTCCTGACAAATCCAACGAAGATATTCTCGACGCTTTTGCGTTATCAAAATTTGCGGGGCCAGACCCTGAAGCCATATTGAAATACCCAGAACTCAAGAAAGCACTAATGAAGGACAAAGAAGTCCATGAAAGTATTACAGACGCAATAACAAATGCCTATCACGCTGATAGAATACAAAACGAAATAGCAAATCTATGGATCGAACGCATGATGGGAGACAAAAGCCCCGAACTTATGGAGCAAATAACACAGCTAAATAAAGAAGCAGAGAAGTACGTTCCTCCTCTTCGACCGACACTTGCTACTAGGACAGCTCGATCTGCTTCTCAATTAGGGACCATGATGACAGCGTCAAACACAGAAGGCATGGCATACGGATTAACAGCTGCAACAGTGGCCGCCGCGGCTGGTAATGCAGGACCTCAAGCACTGATCCCCGAAGAAATCGTTACAGTCCCTGTATCGTATGGAATAGGATATATGATGGGTTCTGCATGGCATATTGCAAAACGAGAAGCCGGAGCTGCTATGAATGAATATATGCAGATGATAGACAAAAACGGACAGCCATTAATGGACGAAGACACTGCAACAGTAGCAGCCATAGCAGTGGGATCAATAAACGCTTTGATTGAGCACCTACAAATGGAGACAATCATAAAACAATTTCCAGGCGGCGAAGCTCTATTAGGTAAACTATCACGAAATGTCGTCGAACGAATCGCACAAAGCCCGAGCATAAAACAACGTTTGTTAGATATCGTCAAGGGACGCGCTAAAGATGTAGGAAATGAAGTTTTCCAAGAAGTAACACAAGAAGCCGTTACTATCATGGGTAGAGAAATCACAAAAGCTATTTCCGATCAACCGTTTGCATCACCTGACTGGGAAAATATCATTAGACAACTTGAAGAAGTTGCAATAGATACAGCACTGGGGACGGCCGTTATAGGAGCAGCCAGCGGAACTATACAAGCTGTAACAGATATATCGTCGTCAGCAAACACAACACAACAAGCAGAACAATTGCCCGACTATCAAACACAACTTCAAAACGTAGCAGAAGAGTTGGAAATGGCACCGGAGGATTTACAGGAAGCAATACAAGGAGCAGTTGACGCTGTACGCAACGGAACAGAACAACAAGAAGATACAACAGAAGCACCACAGCCGACCGAACCTGAAACAACCGTTGAAGAACACCACCAAGAACAAGAACCACAGTCTGTTACACAAGTACAGCCCGAACAAGAAACACAAGCTATAACCCCTGAAAACGTTACACAAGAAGAACAAGAAGAATATGTCTTTATCCCGAAAAAGAAATTTGATGAATTTCAAGAGCAAAATAAAGACGTTCACGTAGATAACATTATGGTCGACGAAGAAGTAGGCATTCCGAGTAAACAATTCGAAATCCTTAGAGAGAATTACCCTGACTTCACTAACTCTATTATGGCAGATACTCGTTATGGAACAAACGCAAAAACTTTTAATGAGGTCAGTGAGAAGCTTAATAGTACAGACCCCGACAAAGCAACTTATTATCATTCACGAGAGAGCCAGGAAAAAGCTCAAAAGATAGAGGAACGATGGAAAAAAGCTGGAGAGCAAGAAGAGGAAGCCAAAACATTCGCAGAAATCTACAGGGTTATCGACAGCAATATGATGACGTCTGAAGGGCAAGGTTTAGCCGACGTAAAAGTTAGAAGAGACGCAAATACAGAGACTTATCAACCATCAACTCAAAGAATAGGCGATCCAAATTATGATCCATTTAACCCAGCCACGTGGCTGGATAGAGAACGCGGAGACGCCTACATGGAGTCCGTTGAGTGGGTACAAATGACAGACTTAATGCAAAGTACGAAGGATTTTGCAAATTTAATTCTGGAAAAAATACCCGAAAAAGGCAAGGAACTAAAAAGGCAGCAAGACGAAATTTTACGGGAAGTTAGAAAAGAAGTCCCCGATAACCCAAAAAGAGAAAGCAGCAAATATGTACGCCAAGAGTTAGACGAATATAAGCAAGATTTATCGGCTTCAAATAGGGACGTTTTAGAAGAGCTAATCACTAATCCTAATATTGATGAAAGTCGCTATGACTTAAATTCAGTTTTGCCAAAGGGTAAGAGGAGAGTAGCTGATGAACATTATGAGTTCAAAGACAAATTTGAAGTCTATGATAATTCTATTATTGATATTGCTACAGACAATGACGACCTCAAAGTTAGAGTAAAGACACCTGACAATAAATCCGATCCGTTTATCTTTGCTATTAAGAATTACAAGGACACAAATTTAACTCAAGTCTTGAATGATTTATTAGGCGGAGAAATTAGCCAGCAATACACAGTGAGGGAATCGCCTTTAGGGGAAAACATAGCACAAGCGCTAGACTCTTTTTGGAGTAAGAACGGATTAATCAAGGAAGAAGGCGTCGAAGCTACAGACCCTGCTAATATGCCCGCAAAAGCGCGAGCTCAGCTTGACGTAGACTCTAGTGCTTGGAATGAAACTGTTGATGAAATTCTCAACGACGACTCTATTACAACCAGGAGTCTGAAACAAGTTAGAGTTATGCACACTCCTTTGGTTATGACCCTTGTCGGAGCTAAACATTTTCCCGTCAACATCAATAATGGAAAGTTGAAGCTAATTTTGCGAGACCACAAAACCATGACGCCTGATATTCTCAAGCAAATACCAAACGCTATAGCTAATCCAATTTCCATTTTTGAATCAGCATCAGAAGGAGAACACTCTGCACGAGTTATCTTAACCGAGCTAAAAGACGATAACGGCGCAAGTGTACTAACAGCTTTTCACCTGGACTATAAGGGAGACGTCAATAAACTCGCAAGTTCATATGCTAAAGAAAACAACGGCAAGGCGAAGAATGACTGGTATGCCTCACAAGTAAAAAATGGACGTTTGCTTTACGTGAACACCGACAAGGCCGCTCAATGGTCAGCTGAAACAGGTACCCAACTAGTAGACCCTAAAAAAATTCCCGAAGGTGTGAAGACTCAAAAGGACTTGATAGCACTATGGCATGACCCTAATAACGCAGGCTATTACTACACCTCCCCAGAAGGCGAACAACTTGCTCGCACTCATCTTACCGAAGCCGGCACAGCTATAGTCAATTTACTACGAACAGGAAATTTTGCGGTAAAAATCCACGAGCTAGGACACGTTACCGCGGAATTGATGAGCTCACTCGCTGAATCCGGAAGCATTAGGATGAACGAAGATTTCGAAACTATGCTACGGAATGCAGGAGTTACTCGTGAAGAATGGCGTAAGGACGTAAGACGCAAACGAGGCGGGGCACGTGAAAAGTATCAAGAATATTTCGCAAGAGCATGGGAAATCTACTGGCACGAAGGGAAAGCTCCGACTAAAAAACTTCAAGGAGTATTCGACCGCGCCAGAAAGTTCTTGCTTGATGTGTATAACGACATAACAACACAGCTGGGCATGACAATAAATGATGAAGTCCGAGGGGTCTTTGATCGATTCTTAGTCATGGACGCAGAAGACACTGACACCGTAGGTAAAGCAGTTGAAGCACGGTCCCGTATTGCACGACAAATAAAAGAGTATTTACAAAATCTGCGTTATTTATATATCAACAAATCTCAAGAAAAAGGCATGGACATTCCACCAGACTTACAAGGTGTTATGCCCCGTTACCAGACTGTTAAGACATCAGCAGGAACTGAAGTTGATACTAGGTTTAGAGTCATCGAAGCAAAAGATTTAATTACGTCTCATAGTCTCACTGGCAGACCTAACGAGGCGTATTTACCGGAACTACAAAATAGAGACCGAAGTTATAGCGAAAGAACTATCAACCAAGTACGAGAAATTTCACAAAAACTTGACCCTGAACAAGTCGCTGAAAGCAGGCTAGCCTCTCAAGGGGCTCCTATTATCGGACCTGACAGGATAGTTGAATCCGGGAATGCAAGAGTTTTAGCTATATTGAAAGCATACAATGAAAAGCGTGGAGACGATTATAAATATTGGATATTCACTCATGCTCAAGATTTCGGAGTAAGAGCACAAGTCATTCAAGATATGGATGCTCCTGTGCTTGTCAGAGAAAGAGTGACCGACGATATCGACAGGGTACAATTTACCCGTGAAGCTAATGTGAGTGACATAGCGCCAATGGCCACAGCTGAAAAAGCTCTTAATGACGCAAAAACTATAACCCCTGACAAACTCGCAAAATTTGACACAGACAAAACATTTAGCAACAACAAAGATTTTATTTATTCCGTCATTCAGGGACTACCAGAGAACGAACGCGGCCCCTTAATCACAAAAGATGGCAACGATGTTTCACAGGAAGGTTATCAGAGAGTACTCAATGCACTTGTCGCAAAAGCCTATGAAGACTCAAATATCATTACAAGTTTGACCGAATACAACATTGAAGGACTCAAAACATTATGGAAAGCTTTAATTGCCACTGCTCCTCACGTTGCTATATTTGAAGCTCAAAAAACAAACTCAATATTTTCTATTAAGAAAGAGTTAATTGATGCCATACATACATATATACACCTCAAAGAAAATAACGAGACAGTAGACCAATTTTTAACGCAAAGAGAAATTGATTTTGGCGATGCTGCATTAAAGAAAAACGATACGCAAAATATCCCAAGAAATTTAGTGGTATTCTTTGAGAAAAATAAATCATCATGGAAGAATATATCTACAGGATTAATTAACTATTTCCAGAATGCCATAAAATACGACGAAAATACTCTCGACCTATTTAATCAAGATATTCGCGTTGATAAAATGGAAATGTTAGAGCATGCGCTCAATCTTCAAATGAACGAGAACGAAATTAATCAAATGTTCGCTGACATGGAAAAGCTAGTTGAGGATATTGCCAATAAAACGCAAACACCCGAAAAATCAAAAGAGTTACAAGACTTAGAAGCCAGACTGACTAAATCTCAATCAGGTTTTGCAAAACTTATTGACCGAACAAAAGTCTCCATGGCTGAATTACTTAAGGCAATCGAGACCCCGAATAACCAGAAGAAACTCCCTAAGCTCATTGATAAGGTTTATTCAGCCTTTGATACCGTATTACAAGAACTTGACGTGATGGACAGTGAACGCGCTGAACTGTTTGGAGGCAAGTTATTAGAGCAAAAAACACAAGCCGAGGAAAGCTCACGGAAGAAGTTAGAAAAAGTTTTAGCAAAGACCAGAAACGTTGTCGACAAAATGAAACTTTCTATGGAAGCGACAAGGGCAAAAGACAAAGAAGCCAACCAAGAGAGACTAGCCCAGCAGCGAGAAAGTTTAACATCAGAAGCCAACAAGAGAGTAGCCAAAGCTAAAGAGATTATCGCTGAAGCCAAACAGAACTTGACCGAGCTACAACAAGAATTCGACGAATATAAGGCAAGCCAGGAAGAAAACATAAAGCAACTATTGAGCGCCGAAAAAGAAAAAAACAAGCAACTACAACGATCTGAAAAGAAAAACGTGAGATTGCTTAGACATTATCAACAACAGCTCGACGCAGAGAACGAGAAACACCAAAAAGCTATAGACAAACTAAAATCTACATACGAGGCTCAAGGCGTGAAACTCAAGGAACTAGAAGAAAGATCAAAGCGCGTAAGCAAAAAGAATCAGCAACTGCTCAAGAGTTATCAGGCAGAACTAGACAAACTGGAAAAATCTCATGCTAAAGAAATCGCACGAATACAGAAAGAGCGCGAAAAATTGATCGGGCAATATGAGAAGCAGCTAGGCCGAAACGACAAGAAACTTGAAAGCAAGGACAAGAAAATTCAACAAATACAGCAGCGAGTAGAAAACCTGAAAAAGTTCATGAACCAGCGGCAGGAAAACCTTAACATCAAGAAAACACTCCAGCGTATATTTAAGATGGCTAAGTCTAAGAATATTATTCTTAGCAGCAGCAGAAACATTCAAGACTATCTGGATGGTTATAATCTTGACAGAAAAGGTATCAAAGAGAGAGAAAAACTGCATAACCTATTAATGCAAGAAATATCCGATGAAGATTTTAACAAGCGACTTAATGATGAAGGTTTTTCGCAAGAAGACGTTCAAGAACTATTTGATAAAATTCACATTGAGGATATGACACTTCAGGACTTCAGAGTACTTTACGAGAACGTCAAATCTATGTACGAGGAAGGCCGCCGCAAATACGAACAGTGGCTCAAGGATAGAAATGACCGGAGACTCTACATATACCGGCAGTTATGGTATGACCTAGCAAAGAAGGACAAGTCTGGCAAAATTGTCTATAGAGACAGAGGAGATACAGTAAAACAATATACCCTAGGCAAAGTTGGAGAAACCATGGACTATTATTGGACAGCTGTACAAACACCAGGATATTTTCTGGACGGGCTAGGTCCTCAATTCAGACGTACCTTTGAAGACGAACCCACACGCTTAAGGGCGAAAGGTGTAGAACAAATCAACCGGCGCCAATTAGCTATGCTAGCCACAATGCGAGAACTCAAATTAACTCCTCATCAACTCTATGAAATAGCCACAAGTCTTGATGGTCAAAATTATACATGGGACCAGTTGATGGGCATTTATGCGGGAATGAAGAACGAGAAAAGTGCAAAGGCTATTTTGTGGGGTAACTTTGTCAAGACCGACGTCGACGACAAAAAAATATATTCCACAAAAGAGCAAGGGCTCGCCGCTATTAATAAGCTCATGGACTTTTTCAACCAAGAAGAAAATAAGCCATACAAAGATTTAGCTGACGCTATTATGCAAGACTACAATGACGAGGATAACTTTAACCGCCTACAAGAAGCCAACGAGAAGTACTTCAACAAGCCACTTAATAAGGAAGAGAATTATTCCCGTGTATTCAGACTGCGACATCAAAGTAATCAAGGCTTAATCAATGCAGACACAGAAAATATGGGCAAGTCTGGAAACATTCGCGGAATGCTTGATAAAATCGTTGACGGGTTTACCATCAGTCGCGAAGAAATCTCTGAACAGCACCAACAGCCGATTGACCTTAACCTTTTGGCTAATTGGGGACGAGCAGTCGAAGAACAAGAATTCTTTATTGCGTTAGGTGAATACGCCTCAGACACTATGCAAGCTCTTTTATTAAGAGGACAAAATGGAAGTATCAGGGAAATAATAGAACGCAACCTCGGAACACCTTACTGGGATACGCTAGCATCAATCTTCAATGATTCTATTGACGATAACGTTAGCAAGGAAAATAAGTGGTTTGATAAGATAGCAGGGCATTTTGTGAAAGCACGCAGTATTACACATATTCCAGGACATTTAGCAACTATGTTAGCTCAAACAGGAAGCTATATCCCAGGAATCGCTTTTACAGGGCACGGGCATTTATTCCGATCTCTTGGGCGTTTCATAGAAATGGGAGCACAAGGACGAATGAATGATTTTCTCGAAGCAGTTTATCAGAAAGCCCCAGAACTACAACGCACCGGCGGGGACCTCATTGATAGGGATACTGCACAATGGCTACGTACGGCTCGTGTTAAGAACAAATATATCAGGAAAGCACAAGGCCATACAAACAGAATTATCGATTGGCTTTATGGTGGTGTCAGAACATTAGACAACTGGACTAAATCTGTATTATTCGACGCTGTATATCGTACGAGAATACAAGACGGCTATTCCGAAGAAGAAGCTATTAAATATGCTAACAGGGCAGTTCACGAATCACAGCCCGCCTCAACTCACAGAGAAGCCGCACGCATGTTTAGACAAGGTAGCGCAATACAATTAGCTTTCACACAGTTCATGGGAGCCCTGGCACCTCAATTCAACATGACCGTCGTACAGCTTGCTCGAACTATTCAGAATCCATCAAAGAGCGCTGTTAAAGATACAGTGTGGAAATGGTTAGGAGTCGGCTTAAGTCTCCTATTTGTACAGGTAATAAAGGACGGCTGTGCTGGACGATTACCAAGTGGCGACGAACGCCCCGACGGGAGAGATGACGATTGGGAAAACTTTACCGAAGAAACATTGATCGACGGGGCTTTCTCTATGATACCTGTAGCAAACAGATTAATCTCGATCGCGCGAAGAATGCGAGGTAAAACACAATTCAGGTCAAACGACGACAAAATCTTAGAACCATTTGAACGCCTTTACAAAGCAGGAGATTATCTACTTAATCCAAAATATCAAGGTGAACGCAAATTTGATGCTTTCGAGGAAGCGTTGCGAGGCGGGGCATTAATAGGGATCCCCATACCATACAGAGCGATAGAACAATTTTTCCCATGGTTTGGACTAGACGACGAGTAGTCCCCCGCGAGGGGGCTATTCTTATTGGTCGGTAATAGTCAAAGTACCCTCACGCTTGTGCTACTTTAATACTTGGACAACCGCAACAGCAATAGCAGTAACTCCAAATATTACGCTGAACACGGTAAACCATTTATTGTGTGAGTTATGTAAATCGTCTATGCGTTTCTCTAGCCCATCAATGCGTGTATTCGTGCCATTTATAGCGACAGTCAAGGTATCCACTGCGTGTTCTATCTTTTCATTAAGAACACTAATTTGACCTTGAAATTTCTCGTCTAGTCTAATAATACTTGAATTAAGCTCAGCAAAATTCTTCTCTATTATCGCCTGCAACTTGTCTATTTTTTCGCTTGTTAATTCCTTGTCTGAATCTGCACGTTCCTTAATTCCTTGTATATGCACATCAAACAGTTCACGTGGCACATAAATACTTTCCGTCGTTCGCTCTTCCATAATTTCCACCTTCTTACACCGCCGCCGCGCCTTGTGCCTTCAAAGAGGCTAAGAACAAGCGTTCGAGAAATGCGTAACCGTCTTGCGTTGCTGGAGCTTTCACACTTTTATCTCCTCCCAATGACAACACTACCATATTGTTACTTCCATCAGCCTCCTGTGCGTTTAGAGGCGTATAAGATGATTCACTCAATAACGTTTCAGGAGTTACTCCTAATACTTCTGCTAACTTATGAATAGTTTTACTGTCAGGGCCACCATCTTTCTCTTGTTCCCATCTTCTTATAGTCGTTTCATGTACACCAAGTTTTTCTGCTAGTTCTGGTTGCGTCAGCTGCGCTTGTTTTCTAAACTTTCTAATCTGTTTGCCTAAACCCATTTCTTACACTCCTTTCTTGTTTAGCTATGCATATATTAATCGGTTTAATCGGTTTTTTGAAGTCTAAATTTAATCGGAAAAACAACTATTATTAATCGCTATATAGTTGACAAATTTATTTTTACCTGTATAATACCAACTAAATTAAATCGGTTACAAAATAAACGGCTAAATAGAATCGGTTTTAAGCAAATTGACAAATACCCCACTTCAGGGAGTAGCGAGGAATCGAAACAGAACTGAATGGCAGCTAGGAGGGCAGGGGTCATAACAGGCAACTCACCATAACTGTACCCGCAGCGTTATGGGTTTACGAAAAGGCGGGAATTGAGATAACAACGTCAGATTAACGCGTCTTATGCGAGATGGTTTGTGCATTCGCGAGCCAAATAAATTCTTACATTGCCATTATGTGAAGGCGTTCAATGAAAGGAGAAGAATTAGCGTAAAAGGCCATGACACGAAATGCTCCATCAAGACAACATTTGAGACAAGTTATCGAGATTAATAACTTCCATAAGGGTCGTAACTGAAAGGAGGTGTGAGGAATGGAGTATGAAATTAATATTAAGAGAACGAAGTATGGCGATATTGTCTGGACAATAACCTTTAATACTGACATTGTATCTATGCACAGTAACAGAGAAGAAGGCGGCGTCGTTGATATTGTTGAAATAACTAACACCACCCGTGATTTTCTTGCTACACTAGAAAAAAATAATCAGGCCAACGGCTAATTGTCCTGAACACCACTTGAGACTTATGCACCACAAGATTCTGGACATAATCTCTTGACTTTTGAGTACTGGAGAAAGAGCTGTACTACTTGCTGATCCTATCATTATTAATAACATATCAGGCTCATCAGGTACAGAATAAATATCAAGAACGGGAGCGAATGTAGACATACACGGAAGTTTTACACAAAGCCCCTGCTCTTCATTTTCCGAAGGAAACATTCTCAAAAAATAATCTGTAATTTTATTACCCATCTTTACATCACCTCCCTTGTTAGATTTCACTTGATTCTATCAGGGGAGACTTTTATTTACTTGAAAGGAGCTCCACATGAACACATTACAAGTTTTTGAGCACGATAATTTCACAGCACGCACCATTGAGGACAACGGCGAAATCTGGATTGTTGCAAAGGACGTCGCACAATCGCTAGGGTATGAACGTTTTGACAGTAATCTACTTTTAAACGTTCCTGAAAGTTGGAAGGGTACGAAACGGATTCGTATGAACCTTAAAGACGGTAGAGAACAAGAAAGAGAAATGTTGTGTCTCACGGAGCAGGGGTTGTATTTCTTCCTTGGACGTTCAGACAAGAAGGCCGCACTACCTTATCAAATGTGGATCGCGGGTGATGTTGTCCCATCAATTAGAAAGCACGGGTTCTATGCAACGCCGTCAACCGTGGAGGACATCCTCAAAAATCCAGATAATTTCATTCAGGTACTGCAAGCCTTTAAGGAAGAACAACGCAAGAACCAAGAACTGCAACAACAGATCGACGACAATAGACCGAAGGTTATCTTCGCCGAAGCCGTTGACGCGAGTAAGAACAGTATCTTAATCGGAAATCTTGCTAAGCTACTTTGTCAGAACGGTTACAAGATCGGGCAAAACAAACTCTTTGCTTGGTTACGTGAACATGGCTTTCTCATCAGCTGCAGGGGTGAACGTTGGAATATGCCTAAACAATCCTATGTTGACCAGGGATTATTCGAGCTCAAGAAGAGTATCGTCAATAACCCCGACGGCACAACAAAGGTTACTCATACCACCAAGGTAACGGGTAAAGGACAAATTTACTTTATCAACGGTTTCTTGAGTGGTAAGTTCATTATATAACAGGTGATAGCGTGCCGGAAAACGAAACTTTCGCGGAAAGACTTAAACGACTACGAAAAGCAGTAGGAAAAACGCAACCAGAACTAGCATTTTTAATTGGCGTGCACGAAACAAGCATAAGGCGTTGGGAAACTAGCGATAACTTACCAAGCGCAACGTACATTAAGAAGCTGGCGAAGGCCCTGCATATTTCGGAGGACGAATTACTGAATGGGGAGCCCGAGGCGACTTGGGTTCTCCGCGTTGAAATCAAGACAGAGAAGGAGGCGTTTATTGACTTGAAGGCGCTGAAAACTAAACCAGTATCCACCATAGCAACTTACGCTGATGCGGGGTTTTTACAGCTTGGCGGCAGCTATGAGCTATGGACAAACGACAAATTATTTAACGACATGATCAAGCAGTTCAAGAAATTACGCGCTACGGTCATACAGAACGGGAGGGCCCTCGGGGGCATTAAAGATTAAACACACAGGAGACACGGCTGTTCCATCAAAAAAGGCAACGCCAAGGCAGTAAACACGTGAAGGGCTGTGCACTCCTCAAGATTACCCCTTACGTACTTGAATTATTTAATCTGCGGGTGTGAACAAGTTGAGATCGTAATTCAACATGTGAGGGGACTACTTTACGCACTTTGCATAAGTTCTGGAAAAAATTTTTAGAAAGGGAAAAATCCTTGTTAAGTGTATATGAGCCGGGACAACCGCAGAGTGCGATTACTTTACTCATTCTGTATTGAGCCAAAAAACAAAATTTCATGAAAGGAAGGAGACTCCCTCTCCTGTTATTCAAAAACGGTCGGCTTGATACGGTGTGAGTGAACGCGCTCAGGCAAAAATTTTTACGGAAAGGAAGGTTTTCTCCTGATCAATATTTACTACAAACACTGGGCGCGTATTTCTTTATTCAGGAGGCAAACACAATGAGGACGTTAATTAGGGAATTTCTGCGTTACAGCTACATGAGGAAGTCCAACAAGAGGCGCAAGTTGGTGCTACGTACGTGGCGAGTCATGGATTGGGACCATGAGATTGAGGCTGCAGGACGTTTTGCCGTGGGAATCATAGGAGGTGCCTTTGATGAATATAGCAATTGAGGATTTAACCCGCGCTGTTGATTTAGTTTCGGAAGCTGAACGTATTCTCTTTCCAGCAATACAGGGAGAATGCGATTTTGACAATCCACTTCAGCAATGTTGGGACGCGTTATTAAGTGCTTATCTAAAGTTGAAAATATTAGAAATTCAGGAGGCCGCATCATGAAAGATTTCATTATCGACACGCAAGCGATGATCGCTGATGAAGTTTGCTCACATTGTGCCAGACAAGAAAAGCTATGGCAATGCCGACGCACTACATGCCCTTATCAAA
>ERZ842401.794-NODE-794-length-46624-cov-93.688527_pt1 | contig 46624 bp, 50 predicted proteins | sample MGYA00521270_ERZ842401 | MGnify/ENA primary metagenome ERZ842401 (study PRJEB31892, sample SAMEA3878208) | bioreactor metagenome | biome: Moose rumen | place: Sweden | collected 2011-10 | study: EMG produced TPA metagenomics assembly of the PRJEB12797 data set... | reverse complement strand
TCAGATTGTGGTTCTGAATGTCGACGGTTCGAGTCCGTCTGGGCACCCAAGCAGAATTTAAGCGGAATCCCTGTAATCTAAATGATTCGCAGGGATTTTTCATTTCTCCACTTTTGTCCGTCAGAGACAAATATGAGCTTCAAAAATGCAAGAAATTTGCAAGGTCAGCCCCAAAATGCAAGAAATCTGCAAGAAAAAAAAGAAGTAAATTATGGCAAAACTGACAATCTCATTTGAGGTGCCACGGAAAGATGGCAAAAGAAAAGTTGTTTTCAACCTCTCACATCGTGGAGGACGTAAGCGAATACCAGTAGACATTGAGCTATTGCCAAATGAGCTGACTAAGGATAGAAACGGGAATCTCAAAGTCAAATCAGACGTTAAGGCATACGAGATAGAGCGAGAGCTGCAGAGATATACCGAAAGGCTTCATCTGCTTCACAGGGAAAATGCTGGCATAGACTTAACTGTAGATGATGTTTATAGCTTCCTCATGGCGAAAGACAAACCGGACGAAATTGAGTTCTTTGCATTTGCAGAAAGATGGCTTAACAGGTCAGACATCAAGGGAAAGAAGAATTACGTCACCATGCTCAATTCTCTTGAAAATCATATCGGAATGCGCTTTTTGCCTTTCAGCAATCTAACTTACTCTTTCCTCTGCGACTATTCTGACAGCCTCAAAGACAGGCCAAGAGCGCAAAGTCTCTATCTCGGAGCCATCAGACACATATACAAGCAAGCCCTACTGGAATACAACACTGATACAAAGATGGTGCTCTCCCCGATACTGTTCGAACGGTTCAAGGTACCAAAGCAACAGCTGAAAGGTCAACGGGCTATTGAACTGGAGCATCTGAGGCGCATTATTGACTATCAGGCAACAGGTCGCGCTGGTCTCGCCCGTGACTGCTTCGTGCTTTCGTTCCTTACTATGGGCATGAACTCTGCCGACATGTACGATAGCGACGCTAAGATGCAGAACGGGCGTATTGTCTACCGACGTAAGAAGGTACGAGACAGGAGAACAGATGAAGCATATATCGAGGTGGACGTGCTGCCACAGGCGAATGCAATAGTCAGAAAATATAAAGGAAAGAGCCGTCTTTTCAACTTTCACACAAGATATGCAGACGAATCCCAATTTAACAGAGCCATCAACATAGGGCTGAAAAAGGTAGAAGCTGACATCAATGCAATGATAACAAAGGAAAACAAGGGAAGAAAAGAGAAAATTTCCTTTATTCAGGATCTGCAGTTCTATCAAGCCAGGCACACATGGGCAAGCATAGCCCGTAATGACCTCCGCATTGACAAATACACCGTGAATGATGCGCTGTGTCATGTTGACAAAGAAATGCGAGTTACTGACCTCTACATCAAGAAAGATTTCACCCTCGTCAATGAAGCAAACAAAAAGGTCGTGGATTTCGTCTATTCAGACAAAAGCGGAACAAAATAGGAATATGCCCTGCTATCCATCTCGGACGGCAGGGCATTATATCAATATGTCAATGAAAAAGAAAATTTTAGCTACTTAAAAAGGCTGACCGTCACTCCGACACCTACGAACGGCTCCAGCTGCTTGTTCTTGAATCCATATCCATAGCCTGCTATCAGTCCGACGTTCCACCTCCTGAACGTTGGTACCTGCTTTGTCATCGTCACAGTCTCATGCACGGTGAACGTCCTTACCTTGATGCTATCAAGCTTCTGCTGATAGCCGCTGACGTATGCCGTATATAGGCTGTCGGTATATACCTTCTGAGTGATAGGTATAAACAGGGAATCGCCCACTACTGGCAACGTGTCAGAGCTGCATGGCTCTTCAAGCATCACATCCGGCTCTTTCTGCACATGATTCTTCACGTGAACGCTGACATAGCCTACAGCGGTCTCTTTGACGGGCGCAGGCTTCACGTCAATCGTTTCGTTGCTGCTGACCTCAACCTTACGCTCCACCTTGACAGGCTCTTTCGCGTCACGGTACTGCTTATAGTTGAAGAATAGCGATATTCCAAGGGCTATATGCAGCCCAATGATAATGTACAACAGATTTTTTGCTTTCATACCCAGATAATTTTGTTTTCACGAATAAAGAAATGAGCCTTGAACGGGCAATCGTTGGCAACAGATGGGGAAAGCGTCACCTTCCCGTCATGCTCTTCGTAGTCCCACCCGTTTGAGTTGTGTGGCTTGATAGGCATGACAGCCTCTTCACCGCATCCATCAGGACAAAGGCAGATGACCAGCCCAAAATACTCACTTACATAAAGTACGCCATATTCCTTATTAGATGGCATCGTGTGAACGAACTCAACACGCTCGAACTTATCCAGTCTATCCATATCAGAATGTAATAGTCTTTTGGGGAATAGTATTACAAACCAAGCTGCCATACTTGATGCTATTCAGCCTATTCAGCCAGCCTTTCTTGAACTTTGCCTGCTTACCTTTGGCTATCATGTTGATATAAGCCTCGCGGTTGCTCATAAGGGCGTTGAACAATGCTTGCTGTCCGTTCTTCCAGCCATTGAGGGCTGCAAGTGTCTTTGGCCCTACTACGCCATCGACCTTTACACCAAGAATAGATTGCGGAATGGTAATGCCATACCGTCCGCTCGCCCAAACCCAATCAACAAGGAGGTTGGCGACGCTCTGGTCTTTTATCTCGTCAGCTTTCCACCTGTTCCAAAAATTGAGCCTGCAAATGCGCATGGCATCATCTTTCGTTATCAGCTTCAAGTCGGCAACGTCGATGTCACCGTCACCGTCTTTGTCATATCCTTGCGCCTTCCAAATAGAGATGGTTACACCGTATTTTGTTGCACCACCCCTGTCACCTGGCACATTGGCGAAGCCACCTTCCCAACTAAGGATGAATGGCCATAGTGTTTCAAGTTTAGCCATAACTATACTGTATCTTTTGTTTTCCCGTCCAACACGGACTTTCGCATGGTTTCAGCAAGAATCTCTACCAGCTCTTCACGACTCAACACCTGCTTTGCCAGCCTTTCAGCCCTCGCAATCTCAGAATGTATCTTCTCGTCAGCCTTTTCACGGACTGAAAGGAACTCTACAACACACCAGAATATGCCGACACCAAGCGTTACCAATGGCAGACCATAGACCAATTCCCAGCCCCACCACTGATACAGCTTTGAGAAATGCACCAGCAAGTCAACGCAGGTGGCAATCAGCAGCGCACCCTCATACAGCACGAACTTGAAGCCTGTTCGCTTCAGATAGTCGGATTTCCAAGGCTCCTTTCGGAACCAAGCCTTATACATACCGCTGGCAAGGTCAACCATCATAGCTATAAACACTATCAGATTGACCATAACGGCAATCAATACCATTGTCTCAGTACCTTTGAATAACTCTCCCATTATCTATTTCTCCTATAGTTATAATTGTTTCTTGACCTTGTTGAATCGTTCACCAGCCTATCAAACTCTGCATCGTCAGGCTCCAAGGCATCATCTGGCGCGTCCATCAGATAGTAAGCCCTATCTGCGTTGACGTAGATAATGCACTCTTTAATCGGATAGTTCAGGACATCCGTAGGGTCTGCCACGTTGAGCTGTGCGTCTTCATTTTCTTCCATCTGCTGCCGTGTCATAGTTATCGTGTCCTCATCTTCTGCCTTGCAGTCAGCGAGGAAGTCAGACAACACCTTTGAAGCCTGCCATGTGACACACATACGCCCACCGACGCGAATCTGCATGTAGCAGAACTTATCGCAGTCGCGGACGTTGCTGTCCTTATAACAGAAGTCCATCACGTCCAGCTTGACCTTCCTTTCGATAAGAATCTGAATGTCAATATAGGGGCCTTTGAATCCACCCCTATATTGAACTTTGATTTGACTTGGTCGCTTTCCCATATTACTCACCCTTTAGCATGGCCTTGATGTCCTTTGCCGAATATCCGGCTTCGGTAAGGCACTCCGTCCATTCCTCATCGGTAGGCTCATGGTCGCAGGATGCGGCCACAAAGTCAGCTGTCGGAATCTGCACGGTTACGGCAGATGGTACACCTGTCTCCGCGTCGGTTACGACCTCTTCGTGAGGTTCTTCGCGGTGGTTGTAATACAGGCGATACTCGTCCGTTCCTGGCTGTGGAAGCGGACATCTCATTCTCTTTACGTCGTTCGCCCTTGGCGAATCGGTCGATGCGTTTAAAAACTTCATAATGTTCACTTTTAAATTGTTCTTGAATCTTGTTACTATCACAATATTTTAGGAGGCCGAGGTAACTGCAGATGCAGCTTCGCTCATATTCTCCGTTTTCGGGTGGTTTCCTGTCGAACTGAATCAGCTTGTGGCGATACCTCATCAGAGTGCTCTTGCGTAGCTTGGTGTTCTCTTTGTTCACCGCGTAACCGCAAAAGTCTATCCGCCTGTCACTGACCTTGAACAACTCAATCTTGCCGAATGTGATACCAAAGAGTGCAGCATATTCTATCAGCTTGGGTATGATTTCCTTTGCCTTTTTCTTATCAGGTACCAACATCACCATGTCATCTACATAGCGCGTGTAGAAATGAACGCCCAACAGCTCCAGCACGAAGCAGTCGAATGGCGTGAGGTAGAAGTTGCCGTTGTCCTGTGATGTCAATGCACCGATGGAAACACCAAGGTCGCTATCGGGCTGATAGGAGTTCACTACCATTGCAAACAGGTTGATGGCCTTGCTTCCCTTGTACCTGCTACGAACCAGGTCAATGATCTTCACCTTGTTGATGTTCGGGTAATACTTGTGCGCATCGAGCTTGATGACGTATTCGTAACCACTCACGCGCAAGTCTTTCCGTACCTGCTTGCTGGCTTTCAACGTGCCACGCTTCTTGATTGAGCCGAATGTACGACGTACAAACCTCTTGTTCAGGGCAAAATGCTCCACCAGCGAATAATGGACTATCCTGTCTTCGATACCAACGGTATGAATCAGTCGCCACTTACCTTCGGTGTATAGCATGAACGACTGCCCTTTGTCGGGTCGCCACGTTCCATTTAGCAGACGCTTCTGCAAGTCACGCAGCTTGGCTTCGACGTTCTGACCATATTTCTGTACATCATGCCTGCTGGCCTTTTCTCCACTGCTGGCGTTTATCCAACCACGCCAAAGGCTGTGAAAATCCGCGATGTCCTCAATGGTCACTAACTTTCTTTTACTCATCCTCAACTATTTTTCAGATTATGGAATGTTGCTTCCTTCTGACGGGGCGCTTTTCGTGCTGTGCTTACAAATGCTTCCATCCGCTACTAACCGACCTTTCGTGCAGCATCTTTCACTCGCTCTCTCGCAGTTCTATCCCACTGCGATTGCGGTCAGGCACAATGCCTGCAATTAGTGAGGCTTTCATCTTCCGAGTTTATATCTTATATTATTCTTCTGTGTTGTCGCTGCAATCACTTTGAGGAGTTAGGGCACCCCCGTAGTTCGTGTTCGCATTCGAGACCACGTTGTTCGAATTCAAAACCGACACACCGAGATTGGAACCGTTGTTAGCGTTACCCACCCCAGCAGGGAGCACTTGAAGATGAAGCCTACGCGGACGGGCTTTCGCCCGTACCGCGATTTCGGGCTATCAGAGGGAGCACGGCTTTGCAGCCGTGCCGATTTCGGTTTTTCGGCTTCGCCTATGCGACAATCGTACCGTCGGCAATCGTGTCGGTCGGGTCATCGGAAGCAAGGGCACCCCCGCAGTGCGGGTACGCATTCGAGACCACGTCGACCGAAGCCAAAACCGACACACCGAGATTGGAACCGTTGAGAGCGTCACCCACCCCAGCAGGGAGGTACAGTGCATTAGCATCATCAGCGCGCCAATAATTATCTGCATGGCCTGTAGAATCAGAACCGCCCGTAAGAGATGGTAGCAGTGTGTCTGCATAGTTTTCGAGAATGTAACCTGCAACGGTGCATTCTTCGCATACATACTCCCAGTTGGCGGTGTCCGTCGGGTCGAAAGATACGTTGGTGTTGATGTTCTTGGCACGATACCACTTGCCACCTTTCTTCATGTAGCCTGTTTCCCATATCCAATAGGGGCCACTCAGCATGTTCTCACGCCATAGCCACTTATAGGGCTTGACGGTTGCAGTGTTGCCGTTGCCGACAAACGTATGCTGGATGCTTATCTCACCCTTATGGCCTGCAATGGTCTTGGTGATACCCGTGAGATGGAACGGTGGGCAGTTGTGAGCACCTTCAGTTTCGTACTCATCATCGTTGCTGTACCAGTCATTCCAGCTGACATCGCAGATGCCGCGAAGCACACTCTGAGAGTTGAACGTCTGTTCAAGCAGCCAGAAGTAATAGCGGTACACCTCACGGTCTTGGGTCGCAATCTCACGGTAATGCTCTCCGAGGTTCTTGGCATAGGTGTGGTACTGGCTGATGGTCTTCGACTGCGTAGTATAGCGGTCTGCGATAGACAAAAGCATGAGCTTGCTGTCATGCTCTTCAACCGTGCCACCGAACATGTTCAGGAAACGACGACGGATGTACTTGTAACCGCGTACCTTCTTAGTCGAGAAGTGGAACACCTTTTCGTTGGTACTGCCCACATAGTAATACTTGTAATAGATACCGCCCATGCGCACCATGCACTGATGCAGCCAATCGTTGAGGGTAGCCGTCAGGCCGTCAGCGGTCTTTGTGATGTCGTTACCGTTCAGATAGGCGACAATCTCGCTGTTGCGGTCAAGCAGTACAGGATAGGCTGTTGCAGCGATAGCGTCAATCATTCCGAGGTTGTCACTGACCACAACGGTGGTACTGGTCTGACCTGAATAGCGTTTCAAGGTCACGCGGTTCAGCGGAACATCGGGATATACACCGTTGCTGTCCGGCTGGGCTGCTGCAATCTGGTCGAGCGTGCAACGCTTCGATACACCATTTTGCACGATTTCGATACTTTCCGCACCTGTAAGAGAGGTGACGGGTGTCATTTCTGAAATTTTCATCTTACTTTAAAATTTAGAGGTTAAACTTAACATTCTATTGCTGTGCCGTCCTCTGCTGTACGGGCTGTGCCGTCCTCAGTGGTACGGGCTTCGAGTGCTCTGAAAGTGATTGTTATCTGCGCCCAAAGATGAGATTGGCCTTTGGCTATCACGTAGATGTTCACGTCGCCTGCCGTAGCTGGAGATGTGACCACACCATCGGGAGTGACATCAGTGTCACGCGAGAGGTAGAATACATTGTGATTGGCCGTTTCTGGGAACATCTCATGCTTGATGACAGGATTCGAGCCTAAAGGCACCGTGCGGTCGTAGATGACGCGCAAGGTGGCAGGAATCTGTGCGAACACGTCAACGCCCGTAATCTGAGAGACAAGCGCATAGGCTTCGTTAGCTGCTGTGATGGCACTGGCTATCTCGCTGCGTAAGGCTTCGAGCTGCTGCTGTGTCGTAGTGACCTCCGCCATCTTGGTATTGATGCTTGCAAGGGCTGCACGGGTCTCTGCCGTCACACCGCTGGCATCGTTGAGGTCTTCTATAAGCGCGTTGACCTCCGCAATCTTGGCGACGCAGTTGTTATACGCCTGCAGTGCTTGTGCAGCAGCAGCGGTCGCTGGCTTTCCGTTGGCGATACATAGCCACTTAGTAGTATCTGTAAGCGGATTGCCCAGATTGTTATTTACCTTGGAAAGATAACAGTTGTCATCTGTAGTGATGTAATTCAGCTTTCGGTAGTTGTAGGCGGACTGATAGCCTCCTGGCACCTCGACGAAGCCGACATAGCCCATCAGTACCCTTTCTTCCTGATTGTTGTTACTATTTGCTGACATAACTATAAATATTTGATTAAATTATGATGCTGTTTGTGATTGTGAGCCTGTTCTTGGGAGGAAGTAAAGCCCACCGTCTGTTTCGTCATAGTCGAAACTCTCATCTGTCACCTCGTTGGTGCCATACATGTAGAGACCTCCATCATCAGTGTCTATCTCGAAGGTCGGATAGAGAATACCACCCTTCGCCAATACTCCCGTGTCAACATAGGCGTGTGTGGTCAAATCCCACCGCCACCAGTTGCCGTTCTCACCCATCGTAACGGGATGTGAGTTGAGCTCATTCTGCTCGTTCACGCGGTTTGTCTCTGCCATCACACGGGCATTCTCTGCCGTCACACGTCCGTTTTCCGCTGTCACACGGTTATTCTCAGCCGTCACCCTGCCTGATTCTGCCGTCGCCCTGCTCGTTTCAGCAGTAGCTCGGCTGTTCTCAGCTGTCTGAGCGGAAGAGAACCATGTGTTATAGGTGCTCTGTATGTTGGCAAACCAGTCAGCCCAAACTTTGCGAACGCCAGTTGCCAGCGTGTCGGAAAACCAATTTGCCCATGTCACCGTCACGCCATCGGTAAACCAAGATTTCCATTCTGCCTTGCGAGCATTGAACCAGTCAGTCCATGCAGGCGAAACGGAATCATACCAAGTCTTGATGGTGTTATATGCGCTGTTGGCGTTAGCTGCTGCGTCGATTGCAGCCTGTTTCTGTGTGCTGATGTCAAGAATGGCAGCATCCACGCGGTCGCCCTGTTGTTTGGCATAGTTTCCCTGTGTCAGTGCATATTGGGCTTGCGTTGTGGCACTGCTGGTTGCCGACTGTGCATCTGCGATGGCCTGCCTCAGATTTGATATGAGGGTTTCTGCCGTCTCTACATCTTGCGCCAGCTGACGGGCATTGACTTCAACACTTCGGAGCGCATCCAACGTATCACGGACATCTGCAGCTGCCTGCTGTGCGATAGAAACTATGCCACGTGCATCTTCCGTTGCCGACTGCATCTCCAAAAGCACATCTTCTGCCCTGCTGACAGCACTGTTGAATGCGTCAATGCGTTCCTGCACCAACGCTGCTGCATCGGTGGCAGGCTTGGCAAACGCGCTCATGGGTGCCTGCACATACTTCTCAGGCTTGAAATCTCCCGTTACGGGGTCGGTCGAGCCTTTCACGCCAGGCATAGTAATGGTGTCATCCATCTGCTCAGCGTCGATGACCTCAACCTCGCTTGTGTTTTCAAGCGATTTGTTGTATTCCTGCATCAGTTGCAGAAATTTCTCTCTCTCTTCTGATGTTATTACTGCCATTATAGTCTCTTATTAAAGTTTTGTAATATTCTGCTCAGCTTCGACTTGTTGATATAAAGCTGTTTGGGACCCTTTACACTTCCATCTGCACTCACCTCTTGCAAAACAAAATGATATATTGGGTCTATTAGCGTATTGTCATCGTCAGGGTTGGTGCATACGTTCAGATTCTGCCACTGATTGTAATAAGTGCCATCATAGCCAATGGCACCGCCATTATATCTTTCCCAATACCAAGCGCGCGTTGAGTTGTACGTGCTTTTTGTATTGTAGTTGTAGCAGCCACTTTCCAAAACGCGATTAAAATCGCTGTCCTGCATAATATCCCATCCCTCATTTTCAATGGAAGTCAAATCGCTCTGAATGGATGAGAGATATTTGATGATACCCGCAGTTGTCCTACCTGATGTCACTACGATACCGCCATTATACACGTCGGAACTTTGCAGCTTGGCAGATGAGCTATATCCGTTTCTAATAATCTTTCCATTGTAATATTGTGCATCTGCACTGCTGGCGCAATAGTTTCCTGGACCATATTGCCCTGCTGTAATCTTTGCGAGGTATTTGTACAGGCTTGTCAACTGATATGGTGTCTCATTCTTGAACATGTAGAGATAGAGCTGTACAAGAACACTATCCAGAATGGAAATTGCAGAAGTGCTACCTTCATCTACGTCATAGTATGTCAAGGTCATTGATTCTGCCTGTGATGCGTTTTCGAATATCTTATTAGGGCCAAGGCCATATAGGAAGTTACCATTTGAGCCATAGTAGTTCAAAACAGCATTTCCGCTATCGTCGATACCGAACAATATCTTTGTCTGATTCACCTTGCTCTTGAACTCCATATATCCAGCCTGAATAGATACCTGCGCATTGTCGTTTTCCGTCATCAGCGTCTTAGCCACAAGGCTCTCGCTGATTGTCACCAAAGCTGCTGTGAGGTCAATATGGCGGTTGTTGCCGTCGATATAGATACCCGTCTCTCCGAGGGCATTGACAATACCCAGATAGATGCTATCGGCAAGCTGGCGCACAACGCTCTCGCTGGTCATCTTCATGTACTCTGTATCATAGTCGGAAGGTAAGGTGCCCATCTCCAGCTTGGGCTGGTATATCGTCAAATAACCGAAGAGACTAAATATGATGTACTTATCTTCGTGATATGGCGTGAATGTAAAATAATGAAGCACCATCTGAGAATTAGAACCTAACCGTCTGTTGGTGTCTACCGTCACTTCCGATATGTTTTCATACATATAATAATAGTCTGAATAGTTGTGAGGGTCTGATATACTCTGATTCATCCCTATAACCTCTATATCATTGTCATTAGTATATGCGTAAATGGGAGCATAGAATGAGAAACAATATACGGTTTCATGGGTCAGCCATATCTGCTTACTTATCAGGAATTGTGAATCTGAGATATAATCAGGATCGTTCCCTTTCGTTTCCACAGCCCACTTATCCAACGGCAACAGGTTTGCACCTAAACGCTCCAAGGTGCGCTTGATGGTCGAACTCATCTCGTTCGATGAACGTACATAGTCGGCATTCCTTACCACCTTATTGGGGTTATCGTCCGAATAGAGGTACTCTATCTTCGTGGCCACACTGCGCTCAACATCACCCTCAATGGTCGTTTTCCACGTTCCCATCAGGTTGCAATAGAAGTTGAAGCGCAACGTGGTACTGAACGTGTTGCTGCTGTTGTCGGGGTCTGTAACGGTGAACGTCACTTCAACATATCCCGTCTCATAGTAGTTGCTGTTAGAATCGGTCAGCACAGCCGTTATCCAGAAGATATTGGAATACGTCGTACCTCCGTAGGTTCTGCTGGCATTGCAGTGATATGTTGAGAGGCTCGTTATGTTCACGGTGCAAGCCTTATTGCCCTTGCGCACGATGATTGACGTGGCAGTATTGCCCGTTGGAGTGCCGTCTATCAGCATACTATAAGGCGACGTGGTTGCCTGCCCGATGATGACCGACGGGGCTGACAACTGGAAAGAATATGCGTCACTGCCGTTGTTTCCCGTTTTGCCATATATCCTCGTTATCACCCAAGAGCCGTCGTACTCACCATTCGACACCTTGCGCTCTGCACGCCATATCATAGTGCCAGCGGTGGCGAAGTTGGCTGATGATGGGTCGTACCACCCCTCTTCCTCATGGTTCGCAAAGGGAGTGTTGCCCGACGGGGCTGTAGGTTTTGTAGCGGAAGGTGAAAACTCTATATCAAGCGTGTCCGTATCGCTTTGCGGTTGTGGCTGTGACCATCCCGAAGAGCTGCCATCAGGCCAGAAGGTGCATACGCTCATCCATATCTGAGCCTCACCGTTGGGAATGCCATCGTGCCATACGTTTGCAGGTGTCGTGGGATAAGGACTTGCGTAAGTACCGCCTGCTGGTGTTACAGGGCGTGTATTGGTACGGGCAAATACAGATGACTTGAAGCCTCCATCTTCGCCCTTAATCTTGGCAATAGTCCAGTTGCCCCAAACGCCATTGTCCTTTGTGCGTGTGGCCATCCAAACCATATCTTCTGACTTGACGTTTACATCGTCAATCTCAGAAGGGTCATACCATATCTTATTGGCAGATGTGTCGCCCTTGATAGCGTTAGTTGCATAGTTAGGCTCCGCTGGCTTTGCCCTATTGGGCTGCAACTTGGCAAACTCCACGTCGAAGGTCTCAGTGTCGGACATCAGCTCTACATTCGTCCATGCAGCCTCTTGAATGCCACCGCCATCAGATGTGAAGATGCGCGAAGTCATCCATATAGTATCGTTTCCTGCTGGAATGCCATCACTCCATCCGCTTGGTACTGGCGATTGAAAGCTGCCCTCGTTAGCTGCTGGCTTAGCAGGCTTTGACGCTGCCCTCTTGAACACTAAGGATTTGAAGGTAGCATAGCCACGTTCGCCCTTCTCCACACTTATCTGCCAATCCTGAGAGGTCAAGCTCGGCTCATCGGTAGTATAGTTACGTGTCCTGATTGCACCTTCAGTATCAGAGGAAACAACGTTGCCGTTGGCATCCTCATAATGCCAGCCGTCAGCGACCATGCAGAGCCATGTAGAGCCGATATGTGATACCCTATCGTAGTAGTAGCACCTGCGGTTGCCTTTCACGTCCAACGGGATATTCAGCCATAAGCCCCTGTCAACGGCTACGGGATATTGCGCACCATAGGAGGTGACGATGACAAAGCGAGTGGCATAGAACTCATCACCGCTACGGGGTGAAATCATAGTCCTGCGCTTATTGGTAAGGTCATAGCTGTTGATACCCATATATTCCTTGATGGCTGGAGCATCTTCACCGATGACCTCTAATGTGATGACATTCTGACGCTCTACCTTGCTTCTGTTACCGAACTGCACGATAGAATCGCCTGCAACGGGAATACCGCTACCTGCAAGGCAGTCGGTCTTTGAAAGGTCAACATAGTTATACACCTTGTCATCTTCAAGCCTCTGTTGTCCTACACGGCTCACCAAACGCCAATAGAAGTTGTTTTGCAAATCGCTCTCATCTATTCCGTAGGTATTCACGCTATCCGTACCGTTAGCAGCGTTACGTCCGTTCTTCGAGAGGTTGAAGGTCTGACAGCGTGCCTGGTCGTAAGCCTCCCACCAATTTGTAGTGGCCATCGTGCCGTCATCAGCAATCAGATAACAGCGGAAATGCGTAACCTCGGCCATATTGACCTCAGTACGCACCTTCTTACGGGAGCCAAGGACATAGTTCTCGATGGCCAGCGGACTGCCATACAGCAGCCAAGGCACCTTGACAACCGTATAGCCAAGAACCTCTCCATCTTCTGCATCAGGCGATGCTTTCTTCAAATACTCAACACGGAATATCTTAGAGCCTGCACCGGAGTAAACAACATTACCGCCTGAATAGGTCATCTTACGCACCTCCAGCTCGTTAAAGACGGCTTTCATGCGCACTAACAGCTCATCGACCACAAGGTACGAATGGCCGTCCTTATCGTTGGTAATCTTGAAGCCAATATCATTGAGGCCGTCGCCCGTATAGTTGCTTGACTGCAATTTGTTGATATATGCCGCAAGCACTTTCAGGAAGCCGTCAATATCGACATCACCGTCTACCTTGGCATTTCCATCGACATGGAGGTCTTTGCCGACATTGACATTCTCACCGACATTCAGCGTTTTGCCGATACCAAGGTTATATGGCGTATAGTCATCGCTCTGTTTGGAGAGGAAATAGTTACGGCCATAGTACATCAGCATGTTCTTCAACTCGGAGATGTTCACACCTCCACCGCTGCCAGTACCACCGCCACCAGTCGAAATCTGCTGTATCTGCTCACGCAGCTCTGAGATAGTGCCTTTTATCTGCTCATTTCCCACGGTGATGCTCTGTTTGAACTCAAAGTCAAGCTGGGTGACGAGCTTCAAGACGCGAGTGTCAAGGGTATAGCCCTGCCCGTCATCATATTTCACCTTCATGCCAACATGCAGATGTGGGTTGGTAAGCTCTTTCTCGAATACAACAGGGTTGCTTGGGAATGTATAGTTGTTGAGGTCTGAGCGTAAACGCTCTATCTCTTTGTTGGCCGTCGTTTCAAGGTCGAGATATGCCTGCGCCTTGTATCGCTCATCCATAGCGAGATTGAAGAGAATGGCCTTGTTTCCCGTAAGGCTGGGTGTTCTCTCACCGCGAGGGTACAGCTCACCGTCTATCGTGGTAGGAATAATGATGTCACCTTCCTCAAAGACTATCTCGAAGTCGCCAGCAAGTACCGACATGCCCGAATCGCCATCTTCGGTGTTCGCCCTGATGGTCTTGGCATCCTTATGGTAACGCAGCTTGAACTCTTGCCCTGCAAGCGGAGAGGGCAAGGCATTCTCATTTTCGTTAGCCTGGAACGACATAGACAGCTCCATGCCGTCGAGTATCTGGCTGTGGCGGTAATTGCTGGGGATGTTGGCCTCAGTGATGTACTTCTGCAGGATAATGCCGTCTTTTTGTGCAGCAAGACGGAACGCCTTACCTCGGCTGTCATTGCGAGCGCTGTTGTAGTTCGTATAGGATTCACCAATGAGCAATACCAACGTGCCATTGTTATTGATGGCAATGGCGGTTTCTACGATGTCACCTGCCTTGACGGTAACATAGTATTGGGAATAGCTGGTTTGGCATGTGACCTTGTTAGTAAACCATTTCACATCGAAATCAGCATTGGTGAAGACAGCATATTTGTAGGTCAGATGGTCTGCATTTCCATATCGGTTATAATAATAGCCCACATTGTCAGCTTGGTACTTGTTACTCAAAACCACATCGTCGGTTATCTTGTAGTCCATCCACACGCCATTCTGCAGGTAGGCAAGCCGAATGTACCATACTGCATATTTCTTGGGATTTCCGTCAATGTAAGGCACAGTATTGCCGTCATCATCTTTCAGGTAACGGGTACGGCAACGGGGATTGTAAACGTACAGGTCGAGCTTCGGATAGACTTCTTCAAAGATTAGCTCCTTGACCATCAGAGGCTCAGCCGTATTCTCACGCTTGTCAATATAGCCATAAGGGTACTTTACGGGGTCGAGTGTCAAACGCTTGTTGACGGAAGTATTCTCACCAGATGCGCTACGCTGTGAGATGTTCCGCGTTGATCCTTTTACGAGAAAAGCATTGTAATAGCCCTCTTTGCTCTCGCTGACTGACGGAATACCAATGTTCTCGCCTACCTTCAAGGTTACAGCGTCACCGATGCCTACCTTGCCGAAATAGAGGGCTTTCGTCTCATAGTGCAGGTAGTATTCACAGCTCCATTGGTTACAGCACTCAGAGATGGCAGAAAGCACGTCCATAGCAGAGAACGTGCAGGTCTTTGAGCCAATAATGTCAGCGTCGATGACGGCAAACCATCCAGTACCGATGTCGGGTATCTCAGCACCGATGATGTTGATGTAGTCCACTATCTTCTGAATGATAGTAGAAGCAACTCCCGTATATACCCAATCGGTTTCTTTGTCGGCTGTCTGAAAAGAAGTGGTATCGCCAGTAGTCAGTATGAACGGTATTTTGCCCAACATCATAATCGGATGTTGGAACTCAGGAGCATATTCGAAGCTCGCCTCAGTCTTCTGCTTTGGCTCATAGTCATCAAGCAAGCGGTACTTCACTCCGTCGGCAAACGGAACGATGTAGGTACCAGCTTCAAGAACTTTCTTAGATGTGTCATTCCATGAGAGCTGCACGAAGTTGGACTTCATCATCTCTTCTTCATGCTTGGCTGTCTTGGATTTCAGTACCTCTAAAATTTTCTTTTCATAAATATTGAAAATATCCATCGACGCATATATTATTTCTCCCCAAAATTAGCCACAAAAAAAGAATCCCCGTCACGTTTTGACGGGGAGGGCGCGACTTTAATTCTTTTGTCGCTCATTTATGTTTCACAGTGTTGCAAAAGTGTTGCAAAAACCGCTTTGTAGTGCAGTAAAATTGTTATATAATGTTTTATAATGTTGCATTTGTGTTTCACGTTCTTGTGGCCGTTCTGAACGTCGGGTCAGGCTCTTTGAACTTGGCAGAGAACTTCGAGAAAGTACCCTCTATATTCTCCGCATAGGTTATCTGCTGACCGGTGTATTTCAGATGATAGATTTTGGCAGAGCGCGACGGCACCTGTACGGTCACGTTGCCATGCTGGAGTATAGCCAGGAACTCATCATAGTGGCTTTCGTAGTCTGCCACCGTGTCGCCCTCGATGGTGAACGGCAGCGTCAGCTCGCGCTCGTTCAGCTTGGGAACCGTCTCGCAGTAGTCCACGCCATCCTTCAATGCGCTGTCGTTGGTTATGTACTCCTTCAATGGTGCGCCTGCTTTCAAGGCACCCATGAAGCTGTCGCCCATTCTCACGCCCCACTGCTGGTAAGCGTCAAGGCCGTTAATCAGTAAATCGGAAACTATAGCCATATTACTTCAAGTCTTTAATGTCTTCTTTCATCTCTTCCACATCGGACTGAATGACCACAACAGCCTTTTCTATCTTGTCCTGATGTTCGTTAATCTCTCGCAGTTCCAAATATGAGTTGGCAAGAATTGTACGGGTGTCGTCGGCAATCTCGCTCTGAGTTGTGGCAATGGAGCGAATATCGCTCATCGTGACGTTCATCATGGTCGCCTGCGACAAAATGGCATCCTTTTTGGTGTTGCCCTGCTCTACGGCTATCTGTGTGGCCGTGAGCCTGCCCTCGATGGCTCCTGCATCGTCGTGGGTTATCTTCTCAATGCCGTTGGCCGTGGCAGACTGCTCTTTGTCATCCTTGCCCTCATAGCCAGTGAGCTGCGCGATACGCTCGCGCTCCTTCAAGCCTTCCTCGACAAGAGCCTGGTATCTCGCCTTGTAGTAGTTGATGTCTGCCTGCGTCAGCTCGGTGCCTTGCTTCATGCGCTCGCCCCAATCCTCCCAGAACAGACGCAACTTTTCGTTGGTCGATGACAGGGCGAAGTTTAGCGAAGCCTTGCGGAACATCTCTTCAAAGTCATCCATCATGCCCTCTAAGGTGTCATCCCAGTCGGTGCTCATATCCATCAGCGACGAAAGGAAATTGTCTCTGAGGCTGTCGAAGCTCATCTGAGTGAGGTTCTCATAGATGCTGTGTGTGAGTGCCTGCAGTTCACCGGCAGCGTTAGCAGCGTTCTCCCAGTATTCGGATTTGTCGTACTTACCGACCGTGGTCATGTACTCCCAGATGTCGCTTGCATAGTCGCGGATGACTGCAAGCTGTTCGGGGGTCATCTCATAGACGGCATTCCAATGTCCGAGGTTCACGGAGCCTACGCTGTTCCTTCCGTAGTCATCGCGGTGCTCTCTGAACAGATTATTAAGACGCGTGTTCCAAGAGCGCGCCAGGTCATCACTGGCATAATAGTTGTTTGAGTGGTGTGCCGAATGGTAGCCCATCTGAGCATGAAGCACCTCCATGAGATTGCGGTTGGACTTCTGCTGCATCTCATAGGCATGTTCATAGTTGTTGATAGCTTTCACTCCGCTGGTATTATCCATAGCGTCTTTCAAGCGGTCAACGGACTTTCGTAGTTCCTCATTCTCCTTGGTAAGCCGTTCAGTGGTCTCTGCCACCTCTGCCTCATTGCCACCTACACCAAACCAGCTGTTGAAGCCTCCAAAGGTGACGGTGTTCAGGATGTTTCCCACGCCCTTCACCAATGAGCCACCTATCTGCCCCACGAAGTCCAGCGACAAGATGTTAGACAATATGCCGTTGATGGCGTTGAACACCGTATCAAGGAGGTTGGAGATAAGCGAACCGATGCCGTCTTTGAGGATGTCAAGGACGGAAAGGATAGCTGCTATGAGTTGGCCGATGAAGCCTGCACTGCTGAGCGTGTCGGACATCTTGTCGACAGCCTCACCGACCTTACCACCGATGTTGAGCTTGGAAAGGCCGTTGAGCATGTTCTGAATGCCTTGAAAAGCACCCGAAAGGCTGTTGCTTGCGAAGCCCTGCAAGCCCTCTGCAACCATGTTGAGGCCGTCCACGGTGTCCTGCTCCGATTCCTTTAGGTTGGTAGCGAGGTTCTGCACGGCAGCGGTCTGCACCTGCACCTGATTGGATGCGGAATCGGCTACCTTCTGAGCCAGTTCAAGGCGCATCTTTGCCTCATCCTGCTGTGCCTTGGTGCCGTTCTTCATGGCATCTTGATATGCCTTTTGAGCCTTTTCCAGATTCTCGTAGGCCATATATTCACTTGCCTTTGTCTGCTGCAAGCGGTTGACGGCCACACCGAGGTCATCCATCTGTTTCTTGATGTCGGAGAAGTTGAGCGTACCCTTACCACCGCCCATCATGCCCTGCAATCTCTCGATAGCCTGATAGATGACCTGCTGGTCTGTCTCATTCTTGGATGCAAATTCGGGCGTTCTGACGTACTCTTTGAGGCTTGCAAGGGTATTTTTCAGCTGGTCGCCCAACATGCCCGTGAAGCCTCCCAAAACAGCCTGCCAGTCGATATTCTGCTTCAATGCCTGAGTGTCTATCGCTGACTGCTTGCTCTTGCTCTCAGCTTCAAGTTTCTTTGCCGTCCATACGTCGCCTTTTTTGTTGGCCTCGGCAATCTTGGCAGCGTATTCCTCGGCAATAGCGAGTTTCTTCTGCTGGTAGGTACCATATTCTGCGAGGTAGTCGTACATGGCCTGCGCTTCCAACCTGCGTTGCTCTTCAAGGCTCTTGTTATATTGAGCCAGGGCAGCTTTCAACCGTGCATCTCGGTTGTCACTTTCCTCTTGGGTATTTGCATTTGCCTTTTTATATTCTTGGCTGTCATAGAAATTCTTTCCCTTGTTGACAGGGTCAGCATCCCACACCTTACGGGCTTCCTCTATGCGTTTGAGGCGCATGTCCTCATAGGAGCGACGGATGGCCTCTTCCTCTCTGTCGCGGTCAAGCTCTATCTGTGCCAGCACTCTGTCGGTACCGTCCTGCATCGCCTTAATCTGAGCCTCACGGGTGGAAAATTCGAGGTCTTTGGCTGCACGTTGCTCTGCCAGCATTTGCTTGGATAGCACATCGGTCTTTTTCTCGGCAATGTCATCAGCAGTTGTGCTTTTGCCACCCTTACCGCCTTTCGACGTGGTGGAATAGTTGCCCAGCTGCGTGTCTATGGCCTCTATCTTCTTTTTGAGGTCTGCGCCTTTCTTTCCGGCTGCTTCCTCTACGGACAGGGCATCGAGTTCAGCTTGCAACTTCTTCTTTCGCTTAGTCAGCTCTGCCTTATTGATGACGGTACTTCCCTTGGCTTTCAGCAAGCCCTCTACATACTTATCGAGGCCAGCGATGTCACCTTGACTGAGTGCTGCACCTTCAAAGTCGCTGTATCCTTTGAAAGCAACCTTTCCCTTCTGCCCCTTGGCTTTCTGCAAGGCATTCTGCAACTGCTTCAGCTGGGCTTCTGTATAGCCAGCAATGGTCTCTTGGAACCTGCGGACGAAGTTCTGAGCCGTCTGCTTTTCTGCTTGTTGGCTGAATTTTTGCGACATCTTTTGGAAATAGTCGCGTATATCAGTAGCACTATCGGTAATCTTTGAAGTCCAATTCTTATCTTTGAAGTAAAACTCCTTGGCCTCTTCCCATTCTTTTTTCTCGCCAGCAGTCAACTGCGTGCCGCCAGTCTGAGCCTTACGTACTTGGTCTGCAAGGTAGGCATAACGGGAAAAGCGCGCTGATTCATTCTGATAGCCCTGCACGGCTCTCTGCCCGTCTATCTCGGCAATCTCTCGCTTTAGCTGGAGAATGTTTCGCAGATGCCCCTCTTCGTCGATGTACTTCTGAATGATGGTGGGGTAACGCTTGATGAGCAAGTCCATAGCTCCCTGCCTATCACCAGTTGCAGCTGCATCGTTGTTTGCAAGGTTGATGGCTTTCTCGGTCTCTGCATTGTAGTCATTCTGTTTCTCTTGTGCCTCTTCCAGCGTGGCATTGAAATCACGCTGTGCTTTCTCAGCGGCATTGAGGCCGTCAGATGCAGCGATGACAACACCCAGCAGACCACCAAGGGCAACAGCAGCCAGCACATAGGGATTGGCAAGCATGGTGGCATTCAGGAGGGCTTGCGCTTTTTGCGTGAGCAATATCTGAGCGCGTGCCATCGTCATGGCGAGCGTGTGGCCGTTCTGTGCGAAGGTCACAAGGGCAACGGCTGTGCGGTATGTTCCATAGGTGGTTGCCAGTCCAAGCAGAACACGTCCGACAGTCTCATAGTTCTCTATCAGTTTGGTAATACCTGAGATAGTACCTACAATCATACCTTCGGATGTAGTTCCGATATCGTTCAAGGCAGAATCTATGGCATCGTGCATCATGGAGAGCTGTCCGTTGATGGTCTTGGCTGCGTTCTCTGACATATTGAAGAACTTGCCACCTGCACTTGTAGCGTCGATGAAAGCCTGCTGTACCATCTCGGAGGTGATAGCACCCTTCGACATCTCATCTTTGAGCTGTGCGATAGATTTGCCTGTCTTCTCTGACATCACCTGCAGGGGGTTGAATCCAGCGTTAATCATCTGATTGAGGTCTTGCCCCATCAGCTTGCCAGTTGCCGACATCTGCGAGAATGCCAACGTAAGGGAGTTGAAGCGTGAAGATTCACCCATAGACACGTCACCGATAGCCTTGATGAAGCCAGGCACCTTCTCAGCCTCAATGTTAAAGCCCAGCATCATCTGAGTGGCTGCTGTGATGTCACCGAACTCCAGCGGACTTATCTTTGCATATTCCCTAACCTGCGAAAGCAAATCCTTTGCACGCTCTTCTGATCCTAACAGGGTGGCGATGGCCGTATCTGCCTGCTGGAACTGGCCACGTACACGGATGATGTCCGCTGCAAGCTCTTTCAGCCCCATTCCTGCAAGCAAGCCTTTTCCCACACCCAGCAGTTGTGACTTCATCTTCGCCAGCGCGTCAGTGCCTGCATCGGAATCCTTGGCAAACAGCTGGTATTCTTCACGTAGCTTCTTGACGCTTATCTGTTCCTTTGCCCGTTCCTGAGTGAGTTCAAAGAGGGCGTACTTCTGCTCATCGAGCGCACTCTTGACCTTGTTGAGCTGCGGAAGCATGTTGGAGGCTGCAAGGTTCTGTCCGTTGGCTTTGAGGTTTCGGTACTGCTCTGTGAGCTTCTTCAAGTCATCGGTGGTGTCAGCGACAATCTTACGTTGCTTGATAATCTCTTCCGACAGGCCATTAACGACCTGCTGGGCATCGAATATCCTCTTCTTGAAACCGCTCTCAATCTTCGCACCTGCCTGAACAGCCTCGGTGGTGAGGTTGTTAAACTCTGTGGTACACTGCTTCAGCCGCTGGTTGAGGGTGTTGAACGCTGCAGGGGAGTTGACTGCATCAATACCTCTCATCTCGGCTTTCAGCTTCGTTATCTCTTCACGCAGACGGACTACCTTCTCCCAATCAGCCTGCACCTTGAACGCTAATACTGGCATATCTTATTCTTTTTGTTGGTTTCTCTTTCTCCTTGCGGCCATGTCTCGACCGCTTGTTCTTCTTACAACCGTACCCACCGCTTCATGCTGCTTGTCACGCATCATCAGCTGGAGCACGCGAAGCGGTATCTTATATACCACCTCTTCATACGATAGATGCAAGCTATCTATGTATGTGGCTATCTGACCTATCAGGGTCTGACCTCCTATTATCTGAGGCTTTTTGCTACCAGCGCGCTTGCGCTCTTCGTCAAGCTGGCAGCAATCGAAAAAGACCGCCCCGAAATCATGCCAAAGGCGGTGTCAAGGGCTTCTATGACCTCATCGTATGTGCCTTTGGCAAGTTCATCGGTAAGCTCATAGTCCTCTTGTATAAGGAAAGAGAGCGCACGGGCATATTCCCTTGCATTCTCTTGGGTATTCAACACATCGCGTATCGTTGCACCGTCATTGAGTGCGAGACCGCTCAGACAGGCGACAGCACCTGCAACGCGGTTGATGGTGGGAGGCTTAACGGGGTACATGTTGCCGTTCACCTCTACCAGCTTGAAGTCAGCACCTACGATGGCACTGCTCACTAACTTTGCTGCTTGATTCATATCTCTCTTGAAAAAATTAAGGGGTAGTCGGTGGAATGCTCCACTAACCACCCCAATGGATTACTCTCTGCCTGTCAATCAGCCTGCGTTTGCAGCGTCAACAGCAGCCTTGTCAAACCAATACTCAGGCGCGATGGCAGCAGTCTTGGGTGACACCATAGAGCCTACAACGGGAAGACCGACAGCTCCGTCCGTAGTGTTCTCGCGTCCAGCGATAGAAGCATACGGCAGGATGGCGTACTGGTCATCATCCGTGAGGGCAATCAGACACATGTGGATGTCAACGGCACCACGGGCGCGCTTCCATGACGTAGCGGTGGCAGTTCCACCGAGGAAAGCAGCCTTTGTGGGATAGTCGTACTGGCCAAGGGTGAAATTGAAGTTCAGGTCGCCCATCTGCTTCTTTCCCTTGCGGTACACCTCACCATTGAGCTGATTGCGGTAACTCTCTTGCGAAGCCTCTGTCTCTTCAATCGTCCAAGTGTCCTGATGGACGTTGATGAGTTCCTTTACGCCTTGGTTGGCCAGCAGAGCCTTCACACCTGCCTCTGTCAAGTCAGCAGATACCAGCGAAGGGTCGCAATAGTACAGCTTCTTGATGTCAATAGCAGACAAAATAACATTTGTTGGTTCTGGCATAATCAAATAACATTTAAAACTTTGAACAATAATCTTACATTCACGTAGTGACACTTGATGTCGGAATCCTTGGCAGTGCCATCTATCGTGTCTATCGCGTAATGATAGCGAGTGCCGTCGAACATGCCCGTCTTGTGGTCAAGGGTGGTCTTTGCCATGCGCTCCAGCTCTTGAAGTCTTCCAAGGTCTGCAACATCACCTTCAAGGTTTGGTACGCAAAGGTTCACCTCCACGAAATCCTTTATCCACTGCTTGCCTGGATGTTGTTGCTTCGGCAAGATGACGATACGTTCAGCCGAGAGTTTGCCACCTGTCACTTCGGGAACATTTCCCTTGCGATAGATGGCACTGATACCGAACTGCTGGCAGTCACGGTACAGAATATCAGCTATGTCACTCGTCATTATCATTACTCGAAAATCTCCTTTAATCTCTTTTCAGCGAATAGCGCACCACCGCTTCTGACTTGATAGCCTTTCGATTCCACGTCGGATGCGTAAGCATATCCCTCTTTACTCTTAGCGTCGTTGATGAGCGTCAGATTGGCATTGTCATCTACCTCATGGCGGTTGCTCTTGCGGAGCGTTCCCGTGCGGTTCTGATAGTCGCCATGCTCAACGTCGTATGCGTCAGCTTCGTCGCCCACTCTTTCAACGGCTTTCTTCACCTCTGCCTTTCCGTCCTGAAAGAACTTATCGACATCAGAAAAGTCACAGTTGGTTATAACCATAGGTCGCAACGTCCTTTAAGCTCTGAGGAATAGCACTCGGCATTCTTCTTGACCGTACCTTCACCGACAATAAGCCCCGTCTGTTTGTCCGTACAGGAAACCTTCGTACCAAGGGCAATCTTCTCACCCTCATATACGATGTGGTAATTGTACGTCCACAGCTCCCCATTGACTGATACCTGCTTCATCTGAGAATTGTCGTGGCAGAAACATTCTGTACGTCCTACACACGTCAAACCGCCAGAGCCTTTGATGGGCTTTCCGTATTCGTCCATCTCCAAAGGTCTTTCGGTGCAGACACACAATATATGAGGTGCTTCGTCTAACATTACAGGAACTTTATTTTGGGTTTCTCGGTGTTGAGTTCATCTTTAAGGCCGTATCGCTTACACATCAGCGCGTACCACTTTAGGAAGCCGTCAGCATTGAAGCCTTGGGATTTCGAATGGCCGTTCTCACTGACTGAATAAGAGCTTGGCGTGAGCAAGAGAATAGGCGCGAACTTGATGATGGCCACGTTCACCTGGGCGTTCACGTCCGATGTATATTCCGCAGTTACATCGACATTCTGGCCTATCTCTGCAATCGCAGCTTCATTCAGCGTGATACGGAATCCGCTAAAGAGCTGTTTGATGTGGTCGCTTATCGTCATCTGTCAGCTAATTCAGATAGTTGTAACTATGATGTCTATAACCTGACGTAATGTAGCTGCAAGCGAGATTCTGACTGCGTTGTCGAAAGGTATTGCTGACACGCATGGAACTGGGCTTGGGCACATTGATGAGGTTCTTGCAATTCAGTCCGATAGTAACAGGTGGATGGTTGCATAATCGTATATAGTTACCAGCGGAATTGACTGTAGGCACCTTGACCATTGAAAAGAGAGGACAGACTTTAACCGCAAAGAGCGGAGCATCTGCAGCGTCAGTGATTACCTGCACGGGGGCAGTCATCATCTCATAGTTCACGACAGCGTACTCTACCACGTCCATGACTGGCACGGCAAAGCCGTTGTCTGGCAGTTCAACACCCACCTTGGGAGGCTCGTAGCCGATGGTGCTTGCGCTGGCTGTCAGCGTAAGGCAGAATGCCATCAGCGAACACAAAAGAAATTTCTTCATTTTGATTTTGTTTTTTAGTTATTAAATGTGGGGCGCAGCTCCGAAGAGCCACGTCCCGTTACCTATTCTCAGGCGTTCATCGTTGTGAGGTCGAGGTTCACAATCTTGTTCGGTGCAATGAACTCAGGAATCCACTCGCACTCGTACTCAATGTAACGTCCTTCCTCATCCTCGATGTTGCTGATAAGCAGGTCGCCCTGACCCTGTACACGGTTGTACGTGCGGTCACGGAGAGGATTCTTCACACGGTAAGGTGTGTGGTGACGCATACGGAGAACATCGTCAGAGCGAAGCAGAGTGATGCGGTCATCTGCATAAATCTGAACGTTGTCACCGTTCTGGTCTTCCACGAAATCCTCCTTAATCTCGATAGCAGGCAGACCGATACCCGTGAAGACATCAGATGCCATCTGCGAGGTAATCAGACCAGAAGCGAGATTGAAGCGCTCCTTACCGAGCAACATCTGGAATGTGCTGCTGAACTCAGAAGAACCGATGACGTTCTTGACGAATGTGCCACGGCTCATAATCATCTTCGCAAACTTGCCGTACTTAGGCTGGAGTTCCTGCACCTGCTTCTGCATGTAGGTGATGAACGTAGTCTTCACACTTGCAGCTGGGGTGATGGTATGGAACGGAAGTTCGATGTTCAACATCTTCTCTCCGTCGGGGTTGTCAGCGAGGTGAACCTCTGCCTTACCAGTCATCAGCAGTGAGCCGACGACAATATCCATACGCTTGTGAGCCATCAGCAGAGCCTGACGGAAGTCATCATAGATGAAGTTCACAATCTCATCCCACACAGCGCGCTTTCCGTTGTCATCGGCAGCGTTGAACTTGTCAACGAGATCCTGCAGGTCTGACAGACGGGCGGTGTCAATCTGATGGCGGTCGCCAAGGTAAGCCACCTCAGTAATGCCAGAACCAAGGGTCTTGCGCTCCTGAATGGGCTTCTTGTCGTGCTGTCCGATGATAGAACCAGCGCGGACACCTGTAACGGTGCCGAGATAGGTCTTGAAGATTCTCGTGCGTGTCTCCATGAAACGGCCATACTGCATCCAGTAGATAGCATCCTGACGCGTCTGCAAAACACGGTCAATGACAGCCGACACAATCAGTGGGTTGTCAAAGAGCATTGATATAGTCAATCTTTCCATATTCTGTTACGTTTAAAGGATTTAATACTCAAACTGGAAACGCGAGGTCAGACCTATCTTGTCAGCCTCAGTAAAGGGAAGGATGAGCTTGCTCTCCTTGACCTCGTAAGCCTGCATCAAGAGGGTCACGTTGACAATCTTGCCGACCTCGACCTTCTTGCGGTCATAGGTGACGAAGTTGGCGACGTTCAGCTGGACACTCTTCTGAGCCTCAACAAAGCTTGTGTTTGCAGCCACGTCAGCTGCCAAACCTTCTGAAATGGTCAGAACATCCTTAGAACCGTCGGAGGTGTCAACTGCTGTCACCTTATATGTGGTCTCACCGATGACAATGCTCATGCCAGCCTTCACACCGCTGTTCTTTGCGATGTCAAGAGATGTGGCATCCTTGGAGCCTGCCTTGGTCTTACCAGTTACCAGCGTAACGGCCTCAAAGAGAATAGCACCAACTGCAATAGCGTTGCTGAAAGCACTTGCAATGGTGATAGTGTCATAATTGGCATTCGATGTGTCGATGGCACTTACCTTTACGGTCTCGTTGCCGTCACCAATCATCATACCTTTATAGACAAGGGAATTTTTAGCAATCTTGACAGATGTACCGCTTGCATAAGCCTCGACGACCTTTGCATTACGGACAACCGTCACAATACGCGTCTTGAGGTCTGCCTTAACAGGGGTGAACGGAGGAAGGAAAGAGCCGTCAACGAGGTTGTCGGTATTCAGCTTCCAAGGGCCACTCTTGCGGACACCCGTCTCGACGCGGTAAAACTCACGGGGCTGATATTCAGGCGTGAGATTGTACTGTGTACCTGCTGCCATTGTTTACTTGTTTTGTTGAGTTAATGATTGTGTTCCCTCTTTCGTCCAGTCAGCGAAGGTCTGCCCAGGTTTGTCGTTAGGGTCGCCACCGCTTGCAGGCGCGGTCGGGAACTTGTAACCTTGGTTAATCATCGTCTGTTTCAAGTCCGTGAAATACACGTTCAAGTCCACAGATGGGTCGATGGTTCTGCCCTTGTAGGCAAATTCGGGAATACCAAAGGCTTTTGCAACTGCGTCCACTCTTGCGTCAAATGCTGCCTGCACCGATGCACCTTCCATTTTGTCTAAGCGGTCAGTGATGGGCTTCAAGGCAGTACCGAGAGCATTGGCGATAGCGGTTGCAAGGTCAACGGGCTGCTGGGCAGGCTGCTGAACCAGCGGTTGCTGCACCTGTGGCTGTTGAACTTGCGGTTGCTGCACCTGTAATTGGGGCTGCTGCACCTGCTGTTGGATTTCCACTGGCTTACCGTCCTTGATGTTGAACTTCGTTTCGTAAGTTTGCACTGCCGTCTTGGAAGCATCATCAGCCCTCCGGTCGCCATAGTTCTTCATTACGTCCGCCAAAGTCACGGTATCGACTATCGCCTGCACCTGACTTTCGTCCGTTACTCCCTCGGATTTCTTAGAAGCAATCCGTTGAAGTGTTGCCGTGTCTGCTCCGACAAATTTCGTTTGCAGTCCAGCTAAGATTTTTTCGTAGATGGTCATCTCTCAATACATTTTAATTGTTTAAAAAAGCACCCCAAAGTTAAACACAAAATCCGTGGAAAACACAAAATCTTTTCTTTTGGGCGCGACAATTGGGCTTTTGTCGCAAAAAGAGGAAAATAGATGCGAGATACTGGCTTTTTTTGCGTACCTTTGCAACATCCTCCTTTCAATGATGACCGACAATCCCGAAAGGGTGACACTCCGCGAGAAGCACCGACGAAGCTGAAACGTCGTTAAAACTACAGAGCATATATGTGGTGCATTGTCGGTCATTTTAAGAACTACAGCGGAAGGTGCCATCCACACCGACCGCAAGCCGTCCACTCATCGAGCATTGTCCTCATGTCACTGGGCGCACAATCGGAAGCTGTCACGGATGGGTGGCAGCTTTCTTTATGCCCAAAATTCTTAAATCGTACAAATAGAATATAAAAGTACGACCATCCATCACGGACAGCCGTACCCAACAAACTACTAATACTACTAACCTAAAACAAATAATATAAAAAACACTATTGCCCCTCTTGGCCTTGTTTCTGTTGAAGCTGGTTCTTAGCAGCCTGCTCTTCCTTTATCTGCTCCACCTGATCATGTAGCTCGCCATAGTTGTTGCAGTAAGCCACACCAGCTTCGGTAGTCCACACACCGCCAGATACAGCTGCTACAGCTACATCCACCTTATCTTTATCGTTGTCGATGAGGTAGGGAACAATCTCACATTCCACGTCGATGGTCTCTGATGACTCTCTGAACGATGCGTTGATGTCGCCAAGGGCATACAGCAAGAAGTTGATACGACGCTGGAAGAACATGCCCAGCTCTTCGCCATGATTCTCTACGGCCATGTGAGCTGCCATGAACACGTAGCGGAAAGCAACACCGCTGAGTGCTGTCGTACCTTTGATTTGGTCGAAGCTGATGCGCGGTGTGCCTGTCTGAGCATAGCATTGGTTGAAATACGTCTCTATCTCTACCTTCACGGGGTCTGCCGATTGGTTCCACGTCAGATATTGTGCGTTCACACCGTCGCCCGTCATCTGCAAAATCTGATTGCGATGGTCTGAGCCATACAGCTCATCAAGCTCACCGAACAACAGCAGCTTTGGGAAGAAATGATTGTCGATGCAGTCAGCATAGCCGGATAGACATTTCTCCAGCCTTGAACGGATGGCGCGAATCTTGGCGCAATATGCGTCATCCCTGTCAGCGAACATCACGGGCAGTTTGCGGAAGCTGTGGGCGAAAGTACCTTCTTCGTTTATCATCCAGCTATCGAGCGTTTCCCATGTGAATACATCGGTCTTGGTGATGGTCATAAATACGGTATGCTTCACCCCGTCAAGGTCTGTACGCTCATATTCACGGCTGAAAGCAACCATGTCGCCTGTCTCATCATAGAACGGATAGAGCTTATCGCCAAGGAAAGGCGACCATATAGCACATTTCAATCGCTTGGTGGGTACAACCTTCACACCTACGAGTGCAGCGACCTTTGCGAATATCTTGCGCCAAAAGCCCATATCTTCTACGACGTACCAATATTCTGCCACCTCGGTCTCGGAGAGCCAGGCACGTACCTCTTTACGGTTGATGTACTTCATCTTGTTCGCTTTCAGCACCTTCTTCAAAGCTTCCAAGATTCCCTTCTCTTTATCGTCAGGCTCACATATCAACTTCGGCTCAGTGCCTACGGTGAAAGCGGTCTGAATGTTGACAATATCCTGCTCGATAGGAAGTGCGATGCGGTTAGGCTCCTTATCTTCGTACTCAGGCTCATGGTGAATAGATTGCCCAGTCTTTTCGTTGTACTCATCCCATGCGAGCTTTTTCAGCACCTTCACCTTGCCGACCTTCTTTTTATCCATGATGTCATGGCGCGACGGCTCCCAGTCATCTTTGAGCTGGTCAACCTTCGGCATTTCTCTCTTACGTCCTTTCTTCAAATAGGAAATCTTGACAGAGATGTCCTCGATGGCGAGAATATCCTGCAAATTCTTGGGTGTTTTCTTCAATGTACTCATATCTCTATCTGTTTTAATGATTAAATGCACTTGCGGAAGAGGAATGTTCCTGCTCTTTGTTTCTCTTACCCATCAGCTCGTTATAGCAGACATACCTTGCCCCGTCGATACCATGATTGTAGTCATCAACAGGCACGTTGAGCCAACGTCCATCTTTATCTTGCATCCACGTATAGTTGTCGAACTCTTTGATAAAGTTGACGGAATGCTCCGTAATGTATATCACAAGACCCTGCATGAACTGAATACCATCAACTACTGAGCCTGCACCCTTCTTTGTGGCAAGGATGGGAATGCCAGCATTGCGAATCTCCCTAACGGTCTTAGGCTCTGCGTTCTCTGACCAGCATTTGCGCGTGGTACCTTCGGGATGTCGCTTTATCTCCTTGATGATGTCAGCGTTCAGCATCTGAGTGCGATAGCATTCTTCGTCGATATAGAGGGCGTTCTTATAGTAGCCGAGCGTACCGATGGCCGTAGGGTCGTTGGTGAATCCGAAATCTATGAACCTCCAGCGTTTCTTTACCCAGAAGGGGATTTCAGGCACCAGCTTGTACTCGAATATCAAGCCCTCAATCTTGGCGCGTTCACCGAGGCCGTAAATCTTCCACTTGCGGATGTCAACCGTACCGTTCTGATAGTTATATTCAGTCGGCTCGTAAGAGAGAATCTTGCGCCTCATGTTCTCAGGTATCATCGGATTGTCAAGCATCGTGGAGTGGTCGAAATAGCAATCCTCACGGCTACATACCTTATCATATATCCAATGCTTCTCTGCAGTCGGGTTGTAGTCCAGTACCGCGAACTCTGCGCAACGCTGCTCCAGCTGGTCGAAGTCATCATTGGAAGCCTCCATAGCCTCATTTATCCAGAAGATGTCACAGGTAAGTCCGTGCAATCTCTGAACGTCATCGAGGCCGACGAACTCAAAGACAGTGTTCTTTATCCTTACTATATGAAGGGAGTTGTTTACATGAACCTGCCCCAGCAATCCCATCTGAATGTATATCTGCTCGAAGTCGTGCCATACGGTAGCATAGAGCCACGTTCCCTTCTTACGGGATATGACGATACGTCGGTGTTTCTCGCTCTGCAAGGCCATGACGATGAAATACTGGATAAGGGAATACGTCTTTGATGAACGCGAACCGCCTTCAAAGACATACACATGGAACCGACCGCAGGCATGTGCCTGGCTCATCCTGTGAAATATCGGTGTTACCTTAACCTCCAGCCTCATTGTATTTTCTTTCTCTGTTTTATTATCTCTATTGCCTTGGCAAAGCCTTTGGCAACCCTCACACAATTCTCTACCACCTTGGGAGTATCTGCTTTCAGCTTGGCGACGGCAGCGTCACCCTCTGCGGTATGCTTGCAATGCGTCTTAAACCAATCATTCCAGCATTCCTTGCAGCAGAAGAAATGAAATCCGTCATCAACACCATAGAATATCGGTAGCTTCGAGACAAATCCTGCCAGCTGCACCTCTGCAGCTATTGCACCTTTATTCTCCTTTTCGGTGTCTATCATGTGCTTTCCACACTGCTCACATCTCACTTCTTTCATCTGCATCGCCTTTCTCTTCTGATTGCCGTTTCTCTTGGAGGTCTAAGTCAGACTTGCTGTTATAGACCACCTGTATATCAATGCCAGTGACTTCGTTGTCCTTTCCTGCATTCTCTTCATGGCGCATAAGGTCGCGGTGTCGCCATTCGAGATCATGGTGATGGAGCCAGGAGGCAACCATCTGAGGTGCTGGGGCGCAACGCTGCTCACTCTCCTTGACTATCTGCTTATCCATATTGGCATACCAGCCAGTACCACCGCACTTCTCGCAATGCTCATCCTTGCCCTTGCAGGAACAGCGAACACGGGCATATCTCGTAACCTTGGAAGATGACGTAGCTTGACCGAGGGCAAGCTGGAGGAACTGACCGCGAACGGCCACATTGATTTTATCTCTCGCGCGCGCTAAAACACGACCCAAACGCTCTGAACGTGTCTTGTTTTCCTCTTCTGTCCACTTGTCATATTTTCCGTTCTTCATCCGTCCGAAGGTCGTAGGGTTGAGTAACGGGAAGTCAGGCCAAACGTCACCTGGGTAGCTGCTTCTTTGTTCTCCTGATAGGTCTTCAAGCCCATACGCTATTTCGGCATCGGTATATCCTCTTGATGCAAGCTCTCCGATTGCATCATAGAAATCTTGTCTGTCGTAGTCGAATTTAGGTTTGAAAGACATAGTATCATAGTTTTACGGGGTGTTACATCATTTCGTTGAGTTTCGCCATCAGTTCCTCGCCTTTGACGTACTTTGTCTTGTAAGCGTCCAAGCCGAACATCTCACAGAAGCCCACCATGTTCTCGAAGGTGGAGAATGATACGGTGATAAACGCCTGCTCATCCTGCTGGCGGTTAAAGGCAAGCTCGCGCTGATGTTGTTTCTTTGCCCTTATCTGCTCACGGGTCTCAGGCTGTCTGTTTGCAGCCGGACGTGGCGCGATAAGCCCGTCAAGGGAGGTGATAGCGGTTTTCACATTGTTGCTGACGGCTTTCGCTATGGAACTCATCTTCGCAAATTCCTCATTGGATAGACCTGCAGCTCTGTAGTCTATATCTCCCACATAGCGAGATACGAGGTTATAGTCTGCCTTGGTGTTGCCGAGAGCCATGTACGTCATCTGCTCCTTTTCGGTCTTCTCGTCGAGGTGTACGACCTCCAGCTTCACGTCGTAGTCGGTGGCAGGCGTGCCGTCATACTTGTAGTAAGAATCCATCGCCTGAATACGTCGGTGGCCGTCGATGAGGTTGCCAGTGACCTCATTCCACACGATACCGCCCATATATCCCACCTTCTGAAGATTTAGCTTCTGAAAGCGTATCTTGTCATCCGTGTGCCGTTTGGGGTTTAGCGGATTGAGCCGTATCTGTGACCTCTTGATGGTCTCTGTCCTACTTTCTGCGAGTTTCTTCATTGCCTTTGCTGGTTATATTCGTACTCAAATAACAGACGTTCCACGTCGGGGTACTCACTGATGACCTTTGCCAGATCATTCGGATAATGAGCTTTCAGATATAGCAGATAGTTGATGTCGCCTATATCGTCGCCCGAACTCTGAGCATGGTCGTACTTTTCGGGCTGCATGATGCCATTCTCAGCAATATAGGCCATAATATCCCTGTTGAGATATTCAGAAAGCGGATAGAACTTGAAAGACTTGTCGCTGATGGCACTCATGCGGTACGTTCTCAACATCAAACGTCGGTTCATGCTGTCGGACTGCTTGAATCCATAGCAAGCCCAATGAATGCCAGTGTGCTGCCTTATCATGTCCGTAAGGTCGCCTAAGTTGTACTGCTTCTGCTTTTTGTTTTGGGTGCATCCATAGTCACCGTTCTTGATGTAGCTATAAACGCAATAGTGAGGTACTTGATACCATTCGACGTTAGGGTATTGCGCTTGTGCGTATCTCAAAAAGACTTCGTTATGTTCAAGGTCTTTAACGACGTACATGAATACACACACAACGCGCTTGAAACGGGTATATAACAAGTCTAAAAGCGTCATACTATCCTTACCCGTAAGCGAGTGAAATAGTATAACGCTGTCAGTCTGTCGTGAGACTTCTTCGATAATAGCAACCGCCTTATCTAACATGGTCTATTAGTACCAAGTTGGCGAGTTACCTACACGGTTACGAAACCAAGTCTGCAAGCCTCTTGCGCCTGCTGAGTTGCCGTTCTGCATCAAACTTCTACGTCCTTCTGGCATAATCGTAAATCTTTAAGTTACTTAATATCTGAATTATTCTCAATAATGCGCCCAAGGTTGAACACGATAAACATGTAGTCATCGGGTGCATCTTCTATCTCAAATTCTTCTTTGAAGATGTCAAAGCAAGTCTTTTCTGCACTCTCGCCCAAGAAATCAGCCTTCACTTTCTTTGACTGTCCTACGGTGAAAACCGTCCATCCGAACAGCTCTACCAGGATATTCTCTTCGTGATACCAAACAAAGCGAATAGCGTCAAAGTGTATCGGTGTTGCCTTTGCACCATTGTCTAACTTGATGGTGTTGTCGCCTACGCCCTTAAAGTCTATCAGGCGCGAAACATAGAATGGTGTATATTCTCTGTACTCACGTTTCTTTGTACCTGCGACAATCTCACGGGCAAACTTCTTTCGCAGTATTAGTCTTAACTCTTTCATATCTCAATTCTCAATTTTCGGTGTAAAATTACTATCTCTTTTTCTTATTTGCAAGTGACTGAACGGGCAATCCGCGACAATTCTAAAGTGTCGCGAATTAGCCCGTTTCAGCACTCTAACAACTCATAAACAGATTATCTTAAACATACATTATATTGTGTCTGAACCTGTAGTCATTTGCGTATATCATAAAGCGCAAATTCGAGAAATAACAGCCTCTGAAACGCTCATAGTTGCCAAAGAGCTGCACGTCATCGCCCTGCATGAAAGCGAACTTTGAACTTGTATTTGCCAATACCTGCTTGATGGTATATCGCGCTTCATCGGACTTCAATCCGTATTCTGCTATATAAGGCAGAAAGATGTCTCTGAAAGCCGTTTCGCTGTCTGTCATATCTTTCTTTGGTCTGACGTTCAAGATGCCATTGTGGGCAAACCAAACGCCTGTCTGATAATCATAGAACGGGTGGCAGTTGCTTCGTTTTACGCTGCCGTGTGTTGCCCAGCGAAAGTGCATGATGCAAGGCTCGTCTTTCTCTACGGACTTAATCTCTCGCATAAAGCTGGCGAAAGACAATCCTTTGTAGCTCTTTGTGGGTGTACAGAAACCGCAACCATCATGGTTAGCCTTGTACATCGCTTTCAATATCTCGTTTGTGGGCATGTCAACGCCCTTTGGTTTTACACATATTACACACATAGTCTTATATCGTTTTTTGCCGTTTATTTTGTCTGTAATCGCTTTTTATCTCGTTTGTGGGTAACTTATCGCCTTTGTCGCTTTTGAAAGCCGTGCGCCCTTAATTTAGGGCTGCACGTCTCTCGATAAAGTATTGCTTCTCGCTACGGGTCAAGAAAGGTATCTCTTCGATGGTGGCTACATTGTCAGTCAATACGTTATTCTCGCTGTACTGCACCAACTTTGCCAAGAAAGAAATCCAATTTGAAATCTTCTCATATTCGGTCGTGCCTGAATGCTGTCTGAACTCAATGGTCTTATGTCTGAGGTAAGCGGTGGCGTTTACTTTACGGTAGCGTGTGCCGCAGATATTGATAGCTTGCTCTTTGCTATTAGCAAGGTCGAAACGCAAACCTGTAAGGCTCTTGCAATAGCCGTTGTTATCACCTCTACGGTGTTAGGCATGAAGCTGTCGATTGCAGTTTCTAACTTCTGATAGTTACGCAGAATGTTCAAGAAATGCGCGTCGCTGAATTTCTCTGCACCAATATGAACATGCAAGCCTGTTGAGCGGTTTACTCTTGCGCCTACGGCTGCAAGTGCATCACAAAGTGATTTGAGGCTGTTCAAGCCGTTGTTGCCTTTGAGGATAGGGCTTACCACCTCATTGCCCTCTCTGCCTATGATAGAGCCGTCAGAAACAATCTTATAATAAGCATGGCCATCGTCGTGGTTGTAACCCTCAGAATGAATGCTAAGACTTCTTGCACCACCCTCATTGATAAGGTTCTCACGGTTGCAGTTGTAGCATTCAATCTCAACGCCAAAGGTCAGCTGGCCAAAGGTGAAATTGTTACGGGTACGGGGTGCGCGCTTCGGCTTGTACATGTTAAGAATGACCTCAATGTCGAAATCAGTCAAACCTAACTTGACCAGGCTTTCAGTCTTCATGGCCTTTGTTGCCTTTGCGGTCATAATGTCGTTCACTTCGTCGTTCAAAGACTTCATCTGTGTCTTTGCCAAACGTGCTGCTCTGCGAGCTCTTGCAAGTTCTAACTCACGTGAAATGTTCTCGGGTCTTGAAATAATCTGTGTCATAATCTGTAAATTTTGAGTTGTTAATAATCTGTTTGTGACTGAATCACGGTGCAAAGATAAGCAATAAATTCGTAACTTTAGCGAAAACACTAAATTTTTAACTTTTATTTTTAGTTTTGCCGCTAATTTTACAATAGTTTACAATTCTTTAGTGTTTTAGTTAATGTTTCTTCAATTCTTTTAGTATTAAAACTAAATTCGTACCTTTGCAGCCATATAATATAATATAGTGTTATGGCTAAATCAGATTTAAGACTAAAAGAACTCTGCAAAGAGAGAGGTATCACACAAGCGCAATTAGCTGTCAAGATGGGCATACGTCCTGATTCTTTTTCACAAGCTGTTGCACGTAACAACTTCGATATGCAATACCTTAAACGTATTGCAGACGCGCTGGGTGTTTCTGTCGTCCGGCTATTTGAGCCAGAACACACCATTATTTGCCCTCATTGTGGCAAAGAGATAAAAATCAAGGTCGAGTAAAAGATGCGAGATATTAGCAGAACAGCAAGCCGATACCATCTGAGGTGTCGGCTTATATTATACCTTCATCCTGCATCCATGCCGTCATCTGCTCAAAGATGCGGTTTACGTTCTCTCGAAATCCGCGATATGCCAAATAACGTGGCCCTGTCTCGGAAGCATGTTTGGAAACAACACTGAGCGCTTTCACTCCCAAGAAACTAACCAACACCCTTCGCAATCCTCTCGGCATGAAACCACCGAACATGCTACGCGGAGCATAGAAATACTGTACGACGAAGATGAAAACCCGTCGCGCATCCGTATCTGACTTTGACACACCTCCCACTAACTCACAATACATCCGATACAGCTTTGGCACCAGCGAGAAATCTCTCAACATAGGAGTGCAGCAAATGCTCTCTCTCTTAACCGCCTTGCGAAGTTCCTCACGCGCACTGCGTATCTCTCGGATTTTCTCCGTAATGTTAAATTTGCTTTCTTTTGCTTCCATTTCCGATATTTTTAGTTACCTTTGCAGTGCGAATGACAAAGGTGGAATGGAGCAATCCGTTTCACTTTTCTTTTTGGGGGGAATATTCACAGCGGTCGCAGGGATGAATACCGCACATCTGCACGCTCCATCCCTTGACCCTGCTGCAATCCATCGGCCTCTCATATATCGTACATGTCAGCCGTTCCATATCGTTTCATATACAAAGAAAACATCAGCGTACCGACGGCCTTTAAGTTTCTTGCGGAAAGCCTCGATGTCATCAACATCTTTTGGAGGCTCCAAATGCTCAAATCGCTTATCTCCGTCGTGATCTATATATTCAATACGCTTTATCCTGTATTTCGGAGGGCTGACACCAGTACCAACAGGTATCGTACCGCCCTTGCTATTTCTCGAAATCTCATCACTCATCAGTACCATCAGTCATTATAACATCATCATCAGGTGCGCCAAGCGTAACGCAGAGACCATATCCGTCCTGCCTGCAGTGCTGTGCCAGCTTGCACTCCTTCTTACAATCAATATTGCGTCCTGTCCGTTTCGGATAGTACATCTTTCCGTTAATCACAATGTGGTTTTTGCGTCTATGAATACTATCAGGATTGTAACGCTCCACATATTCTTTGACGCGACAGGCGATATGATACATATCCCTCGCAACTAACATGGCTAACCACAATACAGCCAATATTATTCCTAAACTTACTATATCTGTCATCATGTTCATCTTAATTTTGGGTTGCTTCTTATTCTGTTCCAATATGGCTTTTGAGCAAAGTTTCTGCGCTTGTCGTATCTCATCAGCTTCGGACGATATTCGGGCTTTTCTCGCTCCGGCATTTCCATCACGATGTCTTTCATTTTTATATTTTCCAACTTCCAAGCTTCAATCTCACGTTCAAAAGCCTCAGCCATCTCTGCCAAGTCCTCAATGGGTTGGCTCGCTGCTGCGATGGCTTCTGCGAGGGATTGGAATCCACTCGCCAAGCCACCTGTAGCAAGCACTACTATTATAGCCCTATTCATCTGCTTGCGCTGGCTTTGCCAGCTCTTCATTGCCCGTGGTGTAATCTACCCAGATGTCGAGGAACGCGCTACCAAAGTAGCGCGCGATTTCCGATTTTTCGGAAGCAAGGGCACCCCCGTAGTCCGTGTCCGCATACGAGACCACGTAGTTCGAAGACAAAACCGACACACCGAGATTGGAACCGCCGTCAGCGTTACCCACCCCAGCAGGGAGCTTACACAATATCCATTCTTTTTTTGCATCTTCGGTCATGTTCTCTTGCTCATCCTTAGTCCAGATAGCAAACCAAGGGAAATAGCGTGGCGTTTGGCCGTCATAAACAGGCTTCCAGCCGTTGCGAAGGGCTTTAGCTATCACACATAGCTTCAAGTATGCCAGGACGTGAGCCTCCATACAATCAGTCTCGTTCTCTGATAGCCATTGCCCTGCAGTTTTGCCGTGAACTATCAGGCAAGCATCATCGAAGGTCTTTACTCGCTCCGTGATTGGCAGCGACGTGTCGAGCGCACGGACATAGCCCTCATCGTTAGCAGGTTTCTCACTTGCACCGAACTTCTCCATCAGTGCCTTGAACTCATCTACCCTATCGTCAGGGATGTTGAATGTAATTGGTGTCATAATAAATTTATTTTGAAAGTTGTTTTAATATTGGTTGCACTGCAAGGTTGAGCTTTTTAGCCCACGTCCATGCTTGTTTCTCATTTTGGAAGCAATTACCACAATCAACGTGCAATAAATCTATCACCCATCCTTCATGTTTCTTGCTTTCTACAAAATATTGCCCAGCAGCGTCATGGGTAAGATAGAAATATTCATCACCTTCTTTCGGTTTCCACTTGGATGCAGCCTTTCTATCTGTTTGCTTCATAATTCTGCAATATCTGGTCGCAGATTTCAAGTACACGTCTGACTTTGGTCACGTCAAACCAATCGTCAGTGCGCACACCGCTCTCCATATCAATCCAAAAGTCGCCCACATCGCTGTTGCTCATCAGATAGGTCAGTTTCTCCGCTACATTATCAGGATTGATGCCGCCGGCATAGCCTATCTTGCCGTTTGACGGCCAAACCTTCAGCGGCGTGTCAAGTCCACGTCCGCCGCTGCTGTCGAGCAATGCGCTGATGGTATCTCGGTGTGGAAACGACCCTGCTTTCCACTTCTTTAGTGTGTTCTCGAACAGTGGCAGTTCCAACTCGGCACGTTGCTGGACTATCAACTCCTGCCCAATGATGAGCGGAATCCAACAGTAGTCGGGATTGTCATTACGCTCTGCCAGGTTCAGTTGCACGCGCTTGAATAGCTCAATGCCAACAGGTGCAGACGGCGCAAAGATAGTCTCGTCAATGTACTCCCACTTACCCAAAGCGGCATCGTGAGCCGCAGATCCGCAGATATGGAGCGCAAGGTTCAACCCCTGCCCCCGTAGATTCTTCACCAACGCAGGGTCGAGATAGCGGTTGCCGTTTTCATTCCAGTGATAACTCGTCAGCACTCCAAACTCCGCAATCGGAAACTCGCGCTGAATCTCTGTGAGAGCCTTGATGTCCGTCTTAGCATCAATGCCCGTGAATGTAATGTGTTGCAGTTTCATAAACTTATCTCCTATCGCTTATAGTTCCTCAACCTTTTTGTCTATCTCGACCAATCTTTCATCTATGTACTTTTTCAACATAGCGGAAATTGTCGGGTCATCGACCGATTCACTTTGAGCATCTGATGTCATGCTACTGCTGACTTTAATGACTGAACATGAATTACCAAGAATGGAACTCATCTTCTTTAACTTGTCGCGCTTTGATTTCAACCTTACGGCAAAGTCCAAATTTTCTATTTTCATATTGCTACATTGATTTGATGTAATCTTTCCAACTTCTCACATAATGCTTCACACAGCACACGGCTCATGTTGACCTCAACAGCATTGCCGATGAACTTCTTTTGCTCTGCCTGAGTGCCTACCAGCACATAATCAGTGGGGAATCCCATAATACGTTTCAACTCACCGATGTTTAGCATTCGCATCTTGATGTCAACGATTCCGTACATGGCCATGAACTCCTTGACCTTTTTTGTCATGGGGCTGTCATTCTCATAGATGGCGATACCGACAACGCCCTGTTCAGTGGTAATCAGATATGGTGGCATCTTATCCATCCGTGCTATCAGCGTGAAGCAAGGCTTGTCTATACTGCTTCCGTCACTCTTGAAAGAGAAAGGATTTGACAGGTATTGCTTGCAGCTCACAAGGCTCTGCTTCGGGTTGTTCACCACAGTAGGCGATGGCTTCTTGATGTCCGATGGTGTGCCGTTGCCATATTGGGAATCAAGGAACTGGCTCGTAACAAGTCCGAATCTGTCAGAGCATGTGACGGTTGGCGACGGCTCTTCTATCGAACTGTTGTAGCCATTTCCGAAATATGCTGTGATGAACTTGGGGTTGATGATGCCGAACCGCTCTCTTGTCGTGAGTGTAGCGCTGGGCTTATCAAGGGAAAGGTTATGCTCTGCACCTCCATAGTAGGCTGTAATGAAAGCATGGTGGTCTCTCGTCGTGATGGCACCAGTTGGAGCATCGACGGGAATGTTCTTTCCGTTAGGATCACCACCGAACTGCTTGGAAAGGAAATTGAACTTGACCATACCCAATCTGTTCTGAACGGCCACGGTAGGGCAAGGCTCGTCTATAGAAGGAGGCGAATATTTGCCATCCTTATTCATCGAATTATATTTCAGGATAAACGCCTCATGCTGTTTCTTACCGCCAGCGACGAACTTCACAAGACCAGCATAGATACGTTCAAGGGTACGCTCACACAGCGGTTTCCTCTTCTCGAAGATGCTGCTACCCTCATCGTCGAGGTCTAACACGTCACGGACTGGCTTCCAACGCTCATAGACACTGAACAATCCACCGCTGTCACCGTCTTTCGCATGGGTAGGGATAGGGAATGCTATCGGCAATCCGTGTTTGGCAAATTGACCAAAGTACCGTTTCCGTGAGGTATATGCTCCGAAATCTGCAGCATTGAGGATTCGCCAGTCGAAAGCATACCCGTATCGCTGTACTTGATGCACCCATCTGAGGTAGCTGCTTCCTTTATCTTTGCTTACGGGTTTGCCATTCTCGTCAAGGTCGCCCCAACACATAAACTCTTCAACATTCTCAATCTGAATGTAATCAGGATTAAGCGTTTCTATGTATCGGAACAGATGTTCTGCAAGTGTCCGGCTGTCCGCATCCCTCGGCTGGCCACCTTTTGCTCGGCTGAAATTGGTACATTCCAATGAAGCCCACAGCACTGTACGGGCTTCAGGGTACCTGGCTCTCATCTTCTTCAAGTGGGCTACCATAGGCGACAACTCCAGCGTTCTGATGTCCTCAGTGAAATGCAGAGTATGAGGATGGTTTGCCTTATGGCTCAATATTGCGTTTTTATCGTGGTTGACACATGCAACAACCTTGGCGCATTTCTCTCCGTGCAGGTGTGCATATTCCACACCGCTGGACGTGCCGCCTGCGCCACAAAAAAGGTCAATGTATAGTAGTTTTATATTGCTCATTATAAATTCGCTTTAATATATTCTTTCCAAGGCGGTGTAATGACATCGAGCACATCCCCGTCGGGGTGCTCCCTCTGCCATTGCCTCGCCTCTCTTAGCATTTCATTCGCCATCTTCGACGGGGTGTTCAGCCCAAGCCGTCTGCCATATAGCTCTATGGCTTCCGTGCAATCTGGTACTGGCACCATGTCATCAAACAACCCTGCCATGTCAATATCGGTATTGTGTGAACTGAACGATGGCTAACGGGTGGGATAGGTCATAGTCCTTGAACCATTCGCGCCATTCCTCATAGGACAGCCCATCGTTGGCAGCGATATTCCGTAACGTCTCTTCGGTCGGTGCGAACTTCTGCCCGTCAATGTTTACCTGAAAGATGTCCCCATTCTCAAAGTCAAGCCTCTGTAATCCGATTCCATCATCTTTCGTGAAGTCGATAATCTTTATCATCTTGCTTCGATATGGCCTGCCTGACCACTGACGGACGGAAAGGATGGCCTCACCTCTAAGAATCTCATCGAATATGCCACGCCAATATTCATAGTTGGCACGGATAGTATGGAACTTGCCACCTTTCACACCTCGACCTTGCAAGCCCAAGGCCAACTTCTCTCTGAAAAACGTCTCTTCACCAGCATGTTCATGGGTGACAGGAAACACTTTCGATAGCGTTATAATGTATATTCTAACCTTTTTTTCCATTTCTCTTTTTCATTATGTTTGCAGTGACTTTGTGAAGCTCATTCAGATATAAATCTATCTTCGTCACATCGTCACCTATACATTGTAACAGGAAAGTATTAAGAGCATCTTCAAATGCAGTGTAATACATAACCTCAAATGGCCATAGACACTTATCCATCACAGCAGCAAAAGCAGGTTCTTTTTCTCTTACACCTTCCATTGCTCTGTTGAAGCCGTCAGTAGCAGTTTTCTCTACCCACTCTTTTTCATAGAGCCTGTAGTTAAACTTTAGCAGTTTTTCTTTTAAGTCTTTTCTCATATTCTTTGATTTTCTTTTTCAGCTCCAATATTTCGCCCTTCAAGGCATGATTCTCTCTGTCAAGCCGGACGGCTCTGTCACCGACTGCCTGCCAGTTGCGAAAGAACATCTCAGCCTTACGTTTGAGTACGACATTCTCATGTTCTATCTGCTCTATTCTCTTCTGTTCTTCGGAGCAAAAGCGACCTTCACGGTTACGTACCAGCTTGCGCTTTTTCTTGACCTCGGCCTGCATGAAGGCTTCATCATTGTCAAATAGTCCAGCCATAGTGTTTCGATTTAGGAGTTTGATATATAGCCATCTCTCTTTTCTTCGTCGCAATGGTCGAAATATGGCCTCCACCCTTTAGGGTTTAACCATTCGAGATGCCGCAGGCACGACCTTGACAAAGCACATCCGAAACCTCTGCAATAGTGGTCAACTCTCGGCTCTTCCGTCACAGCCTCCAGCGTTATGTTATCGACACAAAGGCCGTTACTTCTCGCATAGACATTCAACATGCGACTGACATCTTTCTTCAAATCATCATCTGTCATGCTATGGTTTCCCGTCACATTGGCATCAAACGAAACTTTTATTTTCTTCATATCATCAGTTTTTAGAATGGTAAATGCTCTTGTGTGGCAACGGGCTTCCGCTCACCTTCGACGGCATTGGTCTGATATTCAAAGAACTGCTCGTTTTTGTAGTCAGCGAAGAAGGTGCCAGTACCACCGATGTTACGGCCTTTGTCAATGATGACCTCAGTAACATGGTCGGGAATATCCTTGCGGTACTTGTGTTGCCGTCCGTAGTAGTTCGGCCTGTAGAGCAAGAGGATGGTATCTGCTGCCTGTTCAATGCCACCGCTGCCTCGTATCATTGACTTACTCGGACGTGGGTCACTTTCCTTGTTTTGCGGACGGCTGAACTGAACAACCAACACGATGCAAATCTCCAGCTCCTTTGCGAGATTCTTCAACTCACGGCAAACACGCTCATAGAAGGATGCCTCACTTTCATTCTTGCTTCTCAGGTAGCCCAACGTTTGCAGGAAGTCAATCACAAAGAGCTTCACCTTGCGCTTGATGGCGTTCGTGCGTATGCTTGCCTTGATGTCCTCATAGGTTGTCAGCGAATCGACGATGAACAACGGAAGGCTGTCCGTAGTAGCTTTGGCCTGCTCGAAGAATCTCAGCTGGTCTGTTCTCAGTTTCTTGTATAGTGAGATATATGACGGCACACCGCTGAAAGGCGCATTGATACGCGCTGCCAGCTGGTCTTTCGTCATTTCAAGGGTGTATATCATGGAAGGTACACCGCTCTTGGCAACATTCACGGTCACATTGGTGGCAAAGGTGGACTTACCCATTGAGGTGTCACCGCCTATCAGATTGAGGTCTGACAGCTGGAAACCGCCCTTTTCGTCAAGCGAAGGGAATCCCGTCGCCAGCATGGTCTTGTTCTCTTCTCTGTAGTTGCTCTCCACACGTGCCGTCAGAGAGGCGTTGATAGACCTCATGTCATACACGTCACCTTGTTTCTGGATATTTGCTTCACGCTCTTTGTCGATGGCACTGTCTATGTCGTCAATATTCACGGTGAGGTCAGTGCCGACGGCTATCAATCGCTGCCCTAAGTTCCAGTACCTTCTACGCTTTGAAAGGTCAAGCAAGATGCCAATGTCCTGAGAGAACATCGCGCTTGTTACGGAACATGCGTAGATGTCAGCTATCTCGTACAGCTCAGGCATTCCGTTAACGGGATTTGCCTGCAAGTACATACCTACGGATTGCAGCTCTGGTATCTCTCCGCTATCGTGCAGCTCCTTGATGGCATTGAAAAGGATTCGGTGCTTCGGAAAGTAGAAAATATCTTCTGAGAGATATTCCTGCCATGACTGAAACAAATCACTATAGATCATCAGGTTACTAAGTACCCGACGCTCTATCTCTTCGTTGTGCAAGGTCAATCGCGCTTCATCTTTCATAACAGCCCTCTTTAATTCTCACAAACATATCCTCAGAGAAAATCTCTTCAAAGGTCACTGGTGTACGCTTGCCGTTCTCTCCGTTGAGGAAAGAAGAATCGCGCACCTTTTTCAGTACATCAAGGATGTCAGACTGATAGTAGGTATAAATGCGGTTGAGCTTCTTTTTCCTGCTATCAGTCATCTTCGACAACTTGGGTATGTCAGTATTCTTGAAATACTCGTTGAAGTACGCCATGAACTTATCGGCATCGGCCTCTATCAGCTTTTCAACAGGCTGGACGTATATCTCATCGTTCCAACAATGCTGATTGAGCCACGTCAGAGGGTCTTTGCGAAAGCGGATGTCAGGTGTTGACTGCACATAGGCTGGAGTGACCTCAATGGCTTTCTTGCGGTCTGCCAACGGCATCTTCGCCCATTTCTCTATGCACTTATCCTTTGACTTGATTTTGCCGTAGAGTTTCCACCAACGTTCAAAGGTGTATTCATCTTCCATGTCAAGAACCTGCTGCTTGGCCTTTTCGCGTCTGTCTTTCTGAGCGCGTTTCCAACCTTCAAGGTAGGCATTGGCCATCGGTATGCCTCCGTGATTCTGAAAGGCATAGTCATTGGCAGCTCTCTGTATTGTTTCGGGTATGCTCATCTGTTTTCTGATTTAAGTATATCATGGGATGTATCACAAGTTCACCAATTCGAGGTGAGAACTGATTTATACAGCATTCCCATGATTGAGAATATCTTTCACCGTTAATCTCACATCTTGTAATGAGCGGATTGCACGGCATGTTGTCTTTCATCACATAGCCGTGAGCGCAGTCCACACATTTTCCATTCTTGGGATTATTGGGCTGTGGCCTTGGCCTTGCTGGTTTTCTTGCTGTCATCGGTATATCGTTACATTGGTTAGCTGACGGCCTTTAGACATCACACACCAGCGACCTGAGTTCGGTTCCTCACACTCTATGCGTAAGTCCTCTACATGACCGAAACGCTGTACGTTTCCGCAAAGGTCAACTATCCAGCCTTGCTTGCCTGGATATGGACGGATGGCACGGCCTACTATCTGATACCATAGGGAGAGCGACATCGTTGCCCTTGCCATGATGACCGTATCGAGTTCAGGATAGTCAAAGCCTGTAGTCAGCGTGGCAGCATTGGCGACCACTCTGATACGGCCTGCCTTGAAATCTTCGAGGATGCGCTCGCGCTCTGCCTTGGGAGTGTCGGCAGATACAACTGCTGCAGGTATGCCCTTTTTCTTCAACTGACCTACAAGATAGTCGCTTTCCTTTACGAATTGGGTGAACACCAGCACACCCTTACGGGGCGCGCCTTTCTTCGGTGTCAGCACTCTCTGCGTCCATCCTACAAGCTCATCCTTGAAACCGCTACGCTCCAGCTCTGCCCTCATGCTCTTTTCATCGAACTCTGCACCTGTAGAGTTGGCACGTACCTTGGTGATGTCGAATGATGTCTTATTTGTCAGGTCGTAGTATGTCAGCTTTGCAAGAAAGCCTTGCGCCAACAGCTCCGATATCTGGACGTAGTACAAAAGGCACTGAAAAACTCTCGGACGTGTACGGGTGAGGAATTTCAGCATAGAGCCTCCATATTCACCACGACACAGCCTGTAAGGTGTTGCCGTAAGTCCGATGACAATACGCTTCTCTGATTCAAGAAACTCTTTGTACTGACCCGAAAGACTGTTCACTTGATGGCATTCGTCAATCAGGATGTACTTGAAGTGGGCAAAGTCCTCTTTATGGTTGTAAACGCTCTTGATGGTAGCAAAGGTCACGCGGTTGATGTCTTTCTTGCCGACTGAGGCAGAATATACTCCGAAATCCCAAATGCCATAGCTTTGAAACTTGGCCACGTTCTGCTCTAATATCTCTTTCTGAGGATTGAACACCAAAAGTGGTGCGTCTATCCTTGCAGCAATATCGGAAATGATGAGCGACTTGCCGGATCCTGTCGGAAGCACCAACAGTCCATTCTTCTGAAACCGTCTCTTGTTCATAAACATGCTGACGGCTGCATCGCTGGCTTTTCTCTGATAGTCTCGTAGAATGTATTTCATATTGATGTATAAAGGGCGCAGGCTGGCTGTTACCTTGCCTGCACCCAATGCTAATGATTATTCGTCTTCACCGCCACCGATGTCATCAGGGTCGCCATCTCCGTCGCCATCATCATCTGCAGGTTTGTCATCGCCCTTCGGACGCTCAACTTCGGGGAACTTGATATCAAACAGCTCTTCCATTCCCTTGCGGTTTCGGTCTTCCTGCGCCCAAATCTTATCCTTATCCCAATTTGGAATCTTCTCAGATGTGGCCAGCTTAACTTCATCGTCAATCCAAGTGAAGGTAAGATAGTGGCCTGCAAGGGCAATACGGAAGGTGTTTTTGTTCGAGAGCTTGATGTCCTCTTGACCCTCCTTGACACGGGCAGCGAGTTCCTTGATGCGCTTGTTTACCGCCAAAAGAGCGTCCTCTGCATCTTTCTTGATGCGCTTGGCCTCTGCGATAGCTGCATCCAGCTCACGTTCTGCATCCGGCTGCTCATTCTCCACAATCTGATTGTACTCTTCGCGGATATTCATCTTCTCGAACTCATCCATGTAGCGACGAGCAACAACATTGGTGGGGAACTCTGCGTTGAAATACTCATTTACCTTTTCGATGACCTTTTCAACGTCATCGGCTCCCTCAAAGAGTGTCAGAACCTCTGCGAACTTCTCTTTGGTCTCGTCAGTCAGAACAAAGTTGATTTGGTCTGGCCGATAATCTTTAATGTCTTGTAGCATAAAAATGTTTAATTAAAATTGTTGATTACTGAACATATCTTTTGTATAGATATTATCTGCTTTCCAGGCATCGAGGCTTTTCTTTGAAAGCCACCATTGGAATACATCTTCATCGGTCATATCCTTATAGTAGTCAGGCAATCCGTTTTCTTCTCGGTACTCTCGCAGCTTACGGATAGTCCGAAGGTACTGGCGTTTATACTTAGGGTAGTCACGCTCCATGCGTCGCTGCTCTTTCATGCTCGCCATAGGGCAGAAGAGACAGCCAAGGCGGTGGTAGCCGTTATCATACAACTCGCAATGCTCGACCTTTACGACGTTATTCAAGAACTCCCACACATCTTTGTCAGTCCAATCAATGATGGGGTTGATGATTATCTTATC
>ERZ842401.793-NODE-793-length-46632-cov-7.474161_pt1 | contig 46632 bp, 38 predicted proteins | sample MGYA00521270_ERZ842401 | MGnify/ENA primary metagenome ERZ842401 (study PRJEB31892, sample SAMEA3878208) | bioreactor metagenome | biome: Moose rumen | place: Sweden | collected 2011-10 | study: EMG produced TPA metagenomics assembly of the PRJEB12797 data set... | reverse complement strand
GAAAGTTGCTCCATCAGCAGTGCTGTCGCCAAGTCGCGCTTTTCCTCAGTAAAGGGCTTGCGTTTCGGTTTCTCGCTCATCCTTCGCCTGTATTTTCTTTCGGCCAGTTCGGGATCGTATGCCCCCGTTTTTTGGTTGCTGTTGCGTTTGAGTTCTCTGTGGATTGTGTTTCTGTCCACTTTTAAATACTTGACAATCTGAGTCTTGGAAAATCCAACTTTCAGTTTGCAAGAAATTTCGTACCTTTGTAATTGTGTTAAATGCTCCATCTTTTTGTTTTTTGGAAGAAGCGCAAAGACAAGCGTTTTTTCGCAATCAAGGGAGAATGGGCTTTTTTGCCTTTTCTCCTTTGAAGTTTTAGTGGCTTACGCACTCTTTTTTTTCAAAAAGTGTTGCATTTATTTGTTGAATTCAGGTTATCCTTTGTCTTAATCGTTGAATATGCCGATAGCCGCTAACGTGCCAGGCTGCCGATGTCGCGCGGATGTGAGCTCAGCACGGGTATGAGCGAGTGGTGGATAATCTGCTGTGCGTGTGTGCCGATAAAGAGGGTGGAGAGCAGGTTTTCCTGTTCGGTGGTTATCACAATAAGGTCGGCGGAGATGCCCGAAGCATATTCCAGTATTTCGGCGGAGAGGTTTTTGGTGAGCATACGTTCCGATTGGTATTCCACGCCGGCTTCGCGGAGGAAATTTTCGGCCTGACGCAGGTATATGTCGATGGTGGGGACTTCGGACTGCTGTTCGGCCAAGCCAAGCAGATGCACTGTGGAGCCGAAAATTTTGGCTATATTTGCCACCACGGGAAGTTTCTGACGCGAATTTTCGGTCATGTTGAGCGGTGCCACAATGCGTTCCAAATTTTTGTGGTAGTTGAAGCCCTCGCGAATGGAGAGTGTGGGACAGCTGGCCTCCTGCACAATGCGTACTGCTGTGCTTCCCATCCAGTATTTTTCGAACCCCGAAGCGCCGTTGGTGCCTATCACTATCATCGAAGCGTTTACGCGCTCGGCCTCTTTGGCAATAACGGCGGCCACTTTTCCGTCGAGTATCATCGGCTCTATAGCGGTGCGTAGCAAACGTTTCCCGTGTTGGTCGGCAAGACTATGGAGTTTTTCCATAGCCAGATTGCGAATAGATTTTGTTTGTTCGTCGGAAAACAGATTTTTCTCTTTGCAAACCCAAATCAGTTCGATGTTTGCATTGAGCCTGTTGGCTATGTCAACAGCCACATCCAAGGCCACATACGAGCCTTGAGAAAAGTCCGTACCTACTAGTATATGCTTTGTGTTCATTGCTCCTTTTGTTATTAAATGATATAAATGAAAAATAACGAGGACTGTTACAAATTATTGCGCACATCATTTTTTTTATTAGAACTGAAAATAGATAAACGGCTGCAGGTCGGCTGTAACAAACTGATACAGAAATACTACCACAAGTACGGCAACCAAAGTTATTGCCCAAAGAGGCAACATGGCGAAATTGATACGGTACCAGCGTTTCCAGCGTTCGGGCAGCCAATGTATTATCATGCCAATGGCAAAAATAACGAATATGTTGGCATATCCCGCCAGCACGCCTGCCACGTGGTTCCACTCCCAAGTGCCACCCATCTGGTGTACCATATTTTTGGCGGTGTTCCATGCCACGGTGTTGGCCTCGGCGGGGTCCAGATTGGAGCCGCTGCGGAAAAACAGCCGGGTGAAACTGATAAAGACAAAGGTGAGGAAAATGCTCCATCCGCGGTTGAGCCAGGCTATTGGACGGGCGTTTGCCGTTATCAGCGAATAGAGATAATCGGCCAGTGTGCCGGCAAATATCACGCCTGTCCACACGGCACCCACGCGCACAGCGGCGGTGTCCCACATCATCCAAGCCATTACAAACAGGGCAAAGAGCATGAACGTGGCGGCGGTGCGCACCCCTTTGCCGCGGTGTTTCCACCACTTGTAAATCAAAATGCCCAGTCCGTTGAGGCCGCCCCAAGTTATGAAATTGAAACTGGCGCCGTGCCACATTCCGCCCAGCAGCATGGTGTCCATGTTGTTGAGGTTGGTGGTAACCTCTTTGCGGGCTTTCGGCACAAACACGTAAACAGCTACTATGGTGGATATTATGGCTATGATGGTTATTGTTACCCACGTAGTTTTTGCCATCAAGCCGATGGTGGCTGCAATGCCCACTATGATGGCCCACGACACCCATGTGCCGCGACGGTTGCCGCCAAGTGGTATGTACAGATAATCTTTGAGCCAGTTGGAGAGCGACATGTGCCAGCGTTTCCAGAATCCTGCCGGATTTGTGGCCTTGTAGGGCGAATTGAAGTTTTTGGGGAGATAAAACCCCATAAGCATGGCCACCCCGGTGGCAATGTCGGTGTAGCCCGAAAAGTCGGCATACACCTGCAGGGAATAGACGAATAGTGCCGAGAAATTCTCGAAAGGCGTGAACAGCAGTGGGTTGTCGAAAATGCGGTCAACGAAATTCACCGCAAGGTAGTCGCTAAGTATTATCTTTTTGGCCAATCCGTTCAAAATCCAGAAAATGGCAATGCCAAACTGCTTGCGGGTAAGGAAGTAAGGCTTGTACAGCTGTGGCACAAACTGGTCGGCGCGGACTATAGGACCTGCCACCAGCTGCGGGAAAAACGATGTGTAGAAACCGAAATCGAGTATGTTGCCCACGTGCTTTATTCGGCCTTTGTACACATCCACTATGTAGCTGATATTTTGGAAGGTGAAGAATGAAATTCCCACCGGAAGCAGTATTTTGGAGGCGTCGAAACAGTTGGTGCCACCCCATTCGTTGGCCCAAAGGGCAAGGTAGTTCACCACTTTGTTGTCGGTTTGCACAATGGTGTTGTACACATCGGTGAAAAAATAGGCGTACTTGAAATAGCACAGCACCAGCAGGTTTATAACCACCCCTATGGCCATAAGCCCTTTGCGGACGGGCTTTCGCGAGCTTTTGTCCATACCTATGCCCAAAAAATAGCCGAGCATGGTGGAGAACACGAGCAGCAGCACCATCAGTCCCGACGTTTTGTAATAGAAAAAGAGGCTGGCGAGGAAAAGGAAAGTGTTGCGCAGCAGACGTTTGCTGTGGAGGAACGAGAACACAGCCAGAACAAGGGCCAGAAACACCCAGAAATTGAACTGTGTGAAAAGCAGCGGATGCTTGTCGTCGAACGAGAAAAGGTTAGAAATGAAAGTTATCAGATTGTCCGTCGTCATGGTAAGAAATCTCATTGATGAAAGCGTTGAAAAACAGGTCGCCCAACAGTTTGTACCCGCCGGGGGTGAAGTGTACGCGGTCGGAGTTTCCGAGCTTGGCGTCGCGCCATTTGGTCATGGAGCCCAGTCCGCCCATTATGTCGAAAAGGTCCCACACTGCCCCGTCGGTTTCCTTGGCCAGACGATAGAACACCTCACGGGCAAGCAGTGCGTTGGTGTTTACGGCGTATTTGCGTCGAGCCACTTTTTTGTAGGTGTCGTTGTTGGTAATGAAAATAAAGGCGCATTGTGGGTTTACGGTGCGAATGCTGTCTATTATCCTCAGGTAGTTGCGTCGGAAAGCGGCGGTGTCGAAAGTCTTTCCGGCGGCGTCGTTAACCCCAATGCCAAAGAGAACGAGGTCGGGCTTTACAAGCTGAAGGTCTTTTGTGAAATACGGGCATTTGTCGTGGTAGTCGTATGTGGCGGCGCCGTTCACACCTATCGATGTGAAAGTGAGCCCCGGCTTGCGGTTCGACAGGTACACGCCTGTGAGGGTGAACGACTGCTCCTCTTCGCATGGCATCACAATGGTGAACGAATCCACTGTGGTGTGGAAATTGAAGACGTATCGGCGTGTCCTGAGGTCGATACGGGTTGGCGGGCACTTTTTTTCATTAAAAATGATATATGGAGCCACGTCGCCGGTTTCGGAATATCCCAACAGGGTTATTTGCGTGGTTCCGAAATCGATACGCGGTTCGTTGAGGGTTATTTTAATCCACTCTGTGGAGTCGTAGGCCGTAACGGCAATGCCGCAGAGTCCGAGCTGTTTCTGCGGCTCTTTGTACACATTGCGTGTAAGTTGCAGGGTGTTGGATTTTTCCACCTTGTAGTCGGCGGGATTGTTGCAACGGGCGCCTGCCGAGTAGGGAAAAATCATGCCTCGGTCCGAAGCTATGCCCGAAAAGGATGTCAGGAGGTTGGTACGTATGCGGTGGGACAGGGTACCCGCCTGCACGTGGGATCCGCCTATGTGCATAATGCTAAGATGGCCTTTCTTGCCCGAGGTCACATCGCCAAACTTTTTGAAAAAGGCGTTCAGCGCAGCCGAATTGTGGCTGTAGGCCAATGTGTCGGCCGAAAGGTTGATAAACGGGTATTTCGCCCGTATTTCGCTGGTGTCTGTCTGCGCATGGAGGCATACGCTCCACATCATTGCCAGAATTGCTATTGCTGTTTTGATTTTTCTTTCCATGATTGCTCCAAAGTTTCGGATGGTATTTGTTTTTTCAGGGTATAGAAATCGTACATAGTTTCGAATGCTTCCACAAGGTATTCGGCCATTTTTTTTGCCCCTTTTTCGGTAAAATGCAGGTAGTCGGCGCCTGCCAGACCGCTTTTCACCCACGAGGTCATCGAGCCGTTGCCGCCCATCACGTCGTACATGCTCCAAAAAGCGCAGTGGTTTTCGAGAGCGGTGGCACGCAGTGTCTGCACCACCTCGGCCAGATGGCGGTATGTGCTAAGGCCAAGGCTGTCGCTGTAGCGGCACATGTCGGCAGGACCGATAAACACTATCTTTGCTCCGGGACAGGTGTTGTGCAATATACGCAACTGACGTGCCATCTCTTTTGCATAATGCTCTTGCGATGCTTGTCCATGCAGGTACGGTACCGAGTTGCCGCCGTACTGGAACAATATCAGCCCCACATTCATCTGGGCAAACGACTGTGAGAGCAACGCGCTGTCAATCATCTGAATCTGATGTCCCGATGCGCCGCGCATGGATATGTTGTCCACGCTTACTCCATATTTTCCGTCAACCATTATGCCATACACATCGGCCACACCCGACACCGTTACGCGTGCCGACGAAACCGCCGAGTCGAGCTGCCACGAAACGCTGCCCACACCCAGCTCGGTATTCAGTTGCTGGTCGGTAACCCCGTTGGCGGTAAGCGATATGGCGAGGTTTCCCGACAAATTGTCGAAAAGTACGGTAATTTTGGAGAAAGATTTGAGATGTTCGTCTCGCGAATCCACTTTTGTGGCGTTTATGGTAACGGTGGCAGAGCTGTTGATACGACTGCATTTGGCCATGGGGCCGTAGTGCCCGCGATTGCGCAACACGGTGCTGTCGCCGTAAGAGGCATAGCGTGTGAAATCGCCAGAAGCATATTGGCTCACCGACGTGCAGGGTATGGTTTGCGAAAAAGGTATCAGCCCAACGCCTTCGCCACCAAAGGTTTCCTGCATGTATGCCCTCAGCACATCGCTCATTCGGTCCATCTCTATCTGCGAGTCGCCATAGTGCAGTATGCGCACCACCTTCCCTTTGGCGGCAGCTTTTTCGGCTCGGTCAAAAAAGTCGTCGAAAAAATGCACGTCGCCATCTGGCAAGGCAAAACCACGGGTGCTGTCGGCAATAAAATCTTTGTAGAATTGCAATTTTTGGGTTATCTGCGCATACAATATCTCCTCGGTTTTCGACCTGCGACGCTTGTCGATATCGTCTATATCAACATCGGGGTCGGCACTGCCGCCGGCAAGTATGCTGCTGATGGTGGGCATGCGTAATGTCTTTCCCATAATGGTGATACCACCTTTTGGGAAAAAGAAACAGACAATTCCTAACATTGTAATTATCGCAACTACGAACAAGAACGTCCTATATGGTTTCATTGCATCACTAATTAACTAATATAATGTTATTTACGTAGGTGATTTAAGTTTTTATACATCTACAAAGATACGAAAAAAAATGGCATATTGGCAATAGCTTACTGCCGTTGACGGAAAAGATGTCTGCATAAAAAGGACTGTCGTCAGTGCAACACTGCCACAAAAGTCTTGAATATCAGCCTAATATCGCCCCAAAAGGAATAATTTTCGACGTATTGCAGGTTTATGCGCAGTTTGTCAGGCATCACGGTTTCGATGTAGAAACGCTCCGGGTCGTCGGCGGTGGCAAGGAGCTCGTTTTCGTTGCGGTAGGCTATCGAGGCCTCGTCGGTGATACCCGGCCGCACATCAAGCACGTGTAGCTGCTCCGGGGTGTACATGTCCACGTACTTGCGCACTTCGGGACGGGGGCCTACAAAACTCATGTCGCCTACGAGTACGTTGATAAGCTGTGGTAGCTCGTCTATTTTGAATTTGCGTATAAAATAGCCGCTTCGGGTGATACGCGGGTCGCGTCCGCCGATGGTAACAAGGCTGCCTTTGTCGCTGCCCACACGCATGGAGCGGAACTTGAAGATGCGGAAATCGCGGTTGTGCCGACCGACACGCACCTGCCTGTAAAAAACCGGACCTCGACTGTCGAGCTTTATCCAAACCGCTACCACAAGAAACATAGGGGAAAGCAGCAACAGTCCCAAAATACTGAACAATATGTCGAAAAATCGCTTCAATTTATTTAGTAATTAGTGATTTCAACAACTACAAATCTCCACCAGATTCTCCGCCACGAATTGTGCCTGCTCATCGGTGAGGAGAGTGTGCAACGGCAGGGTTAATTCGTTGGAATACAGACTGTAAACATTTGGATAGCCGGTTATATCGAAACCAAGGTTACGGTATGCGGTCATCATGGGCAGAGGCTTGTAGTGTACGTTGGTGGCAATGCCCAGCTCGGCCATGCGGATTATGACGGCGTTGCGCTGTTCCACGTCCTTGCCGAGTAGCCGTGTGAGGTACAGATGTCCGCTCGAAGCATGGTTGTCGCCGTAGTGGTTTAGAACTTGTATATTGCTGCTTTTCAAAATATTGTCATAAATGCCAATAATCTCCCTGCGACGTTGTAGCAATTGCGGATAACGCACCAGCTGCGCCAGTCCGATGGCCGCCATTATGTCGGTCATATTGCACTTGTAGGCGGGATAAACGATGTCGTACTCCCATGCCCCGAGTTGTGTCTTGGCAAAGGCGTCCTTGCTCTGTCCGTGCAGCGAATGGAGCATAAACTGCTTGTAGAGCCACTCGTTGTCGATAGTCGGGATGTCGCGCCAAGTGAGGGCTCCGCCTTCGGCGGTGGTGAGGTTTTTCACTGCGTGGAACGAGAAAGATGTGAAGTCGGCAATTTCGCCACACATCTTGCCGTGGCGGCTTGCGCCAAAGGCATGGGCTGCGTCGGCAAGTACAACAATCCTGCCAAAGGCCTTTTGCAGGTCGTTTTTTGGCTGGAACATCTGCCGTTTGGCCTCCACAGCGGCAAAAACCCGGTCGTAGTCGCAAACAATGCCGGCCAAATCCACAGGCATCACCACTTTGGTGCGGGGAGTTATGGCCTGTTCGAGTTTGTCGTAATCCATCTCAAAGTTATCGGTTTGTGTGTCCACAAAAACGGGTTTTGCGCCCACGTGGCAGATTACGCTGGCCGTGGCGGTGTAGGTGTAGGCCGAGGTGATAACCTCGTCGCCCTGACCCACGCCCAATATACGGAGTATCAGCTCCATACACGCTGTGGCGGAGTTGAGGCACACGGCTTTCGAAGTGTGGCAGAAAGAGGCTATCTTCTGCTCAAACTCTTTGGTGCGCGGTCCGGTGGTAATCCAGCCGCTACGCAGTGCTTCGGCAACGGCGTTTATCTCACTTTCAGTAATGTCGGGAGGCGAAAAGGGAATTTTCATTATTCTTTATTTTTTTTCATAAGTTGATTTACAATAAATTCACCCGAATGTCCGTCACCGTACAGGGGCGAGGAAAAATCAGGGCTGGAGTTCAGCATTTGTTCTGTGCAGGACAATATTTTTCCATAGTCGGCACCGGCAAGTACATTGCAACCGCAGTCCACCAGCTCGGTCCATTCAGTTTGCTCGCGCAAGGTAACGCATTTTTTTTCGAAAAAATAGGCCTCTTTCTGAAGTCCGCCGCTGTCGGTCATTATCATTTCGGAATGTGTTATGAGCCAAATCATCTCGAAATAGCCCACAGGGTCGATGAAAGAGATATTGCTTTGGGCGAAATTGTAACGGTTTTTGGCAAGGATGGCCTTGGTGCGAGGATGTATGGGGATTTCGACCGGAATGTGGAGCGATATTTTCTGCAAGGCGTTGAAAATTGCCGAAAGATTGGAAGGTCTGTCGGTGTTTTCGGCGCGGTGGATGGTGCAGAGTATGTATCTGTCGGGCAAATCGGTTTGGGGTTTCCTGGCCTTGCTTTTGTAAAACATGGCCGAGTCGTACATCACGTCGCCGGTACGGACGATTTCGGTGTCAATGTTGTCGTAGCCCTCCCGCCGCAGGTTGTCGATGGCGGTTTGCGTGGGGCAGAAGAGGATGTCGCTGACCCGGTCGGTGAGGATGCGGTTCACCTCCTCCGGCATCTGCATGTTAAAGGAACGGAGCCCCGCCTCCACGTGCGCGAGCGGGATATGCAGCTTGCAGGCGGCCAAAGCGCCGGCAAGAGTGGAGTCGGTGTCGCCATAGACTATCACCCGGTCGGGGTGTTCCCGGAGCATCACCGCCTCTATCTGCTCCATCATCCGGCCCGTCATCGCGCCGTGCGTCAGGCCGCAAATGCCAAGATTGTACTTGGGTTGTGGAATGGACATCTCGGTAAAAAACACATCCGACATGTTGCCGTCGTAATGCTGGCCGGTGTGCACAATGACCTCCTCAATGCCGCCGACTTTGGCGAAGGCGCGGCTCACAACGGCGGCCTTCACAAACTGGGGGCGAGCCCCGATTATTGTCAAACACTTCATTCCTTAGGTTATTTCAGTTGTCTATGTAGAATTCTTTTAAATACCCATCCTCTCAGTCTGTTAGGCATCAGTGCCACAGCCAGCTGTACAAGCAGGGTGTATTTGTAGTCCCACCACGAGATATACCCCGTGTCGTAAATCATGCGGCGTGCTTTTTTGTACTTTCTGTAATAGCTCATTCCGCCACGACGTTCGTACATGCCCCTGCCTATGCGCACCAGCACGAGGTAATCGTCGATGTTCATGGCGGTGGCACCTGTTTTGAACATATTGACCCACAGCAGGGTGTCCTCCATCAGCGGACAATGCTGGTAGTTGCCAGCTTTCAGTACTGCTGTTTTGCGGAACATCACGGACATGTGGTTGAAGGCGTCGCGACGGCGTTGGTAACGTTTGCAGTCGTCGTGGGTTAGGGGCACACGGCGCTGGGCAACGATGTGGTCGGGAGTATCCTCGAACTCTTTTATGTGCGAGCCGCAGATGTCGAGAGACGGATTTTTCTTAAATTCAGCAAGTTGCAACTCAAAACGCTTTGGTACAGATATATCGTCGGTGTCCATTCGGGCTACCAATTCATTGGAACAATGCAACATTCCCTCGGCAAGGGCAAGTCCCAGTCCTCGGTTTTCGGGCAACGGCACACGTTTCAGTTCAGGATGGAATTTTGCGTATCCGTCGAGCAGGGCGCAGAGTTCATCGGTTAAAGGGCCGTCCTCCACAAGCACCACCTCGGCGGGAATGGCAGTCTGGTTGAAAACGCTGTCCAGCGCCTGTCGCAGGTATTCGGGACACTCTTTGTAATACACTGACATCAGTACCGAGAAGTTTGCTTCATTCATTGTTATATGTTTTGAAAATTGACAACACATAATTAACTGACTTTGTACATCATTCGCTTGACAATAAAACGAAATAGTCTGTGCAGCCTTAGTTGGTTGAGTAATAGAACTATTTTATATTTTGTCATCAAACGCCTATTTGTCAAGTAGTTAAATGAGCTTACACGGGGAATTTGTTTGTAAATGCTTGCATCTCCCGAGAATTTAGCCCAATTCACGAATTCTCTCGCCACACTAATATGTCTTGCAGCCGCTAGTGAGGACTTGTATTCATCGTAATCGGGTTTTGCACAAAAAAAGTTTTCAATTACTTCCATTGCCTGATTTTTCGACTTCGGACCATTGTAGGTATTTACATAACTGTTCTCATTGCTTCGAAAATAGCAATATATAAATTCTTGCAAATAGGATATTTTTTTTGCGTAATAAATGAGGCGGGGCTGCACCGAATAATCTTCACCCATATTTATTCCCTCTACATTGCGTATGCCATTGTCTTTGAACAACGAGGCCCTATAGAAACACGTGCACAAAGATGCCGTTATCCTGTGTTCGATAATGAACTTTAAATATTTTTTATTATCAGCTGGAATATTCTTCCGACATTTTGTTTCTCCGTCCACATATATATTTTTGAAATCGAACACCACAATGTCCACAGAATCTCTGACTGCTGTTTCGACAAGGTTCGACACCACATCATTGGAGGAGAGCCAATCATCGCTGTCAACAAGCAACAGAAAATCTCCCGAAGATGAATCAAGTGCTGTGTTTCGGGTGGCGGCAAGGCCTCGGTTTTGCTCATGCCGTAATATCGTTACTTGACTTGCACGATTGGGATAATTTTTTACAACAGATTGTAGTATAGCTACAGAGTTGTCTGGGGAGCAGTCGTCAACAAATATATATTCAATATTGTCATACTCCTGCGAGAATAGACTCCGTGCATTTCGCTCTATATATTTCTCAACTCCATATATTGGCACAAGAACAGATACTTTGGGGGATAAGTCCATTGCAAATCAGATTTTTGATATTTTACGAAATAAGTTATAAAACCACTTGTGCAGTCCTGATTCCATTAAAAAATACTTAACTCTATGTCTAAAAGGAATTTCCGTATTGAAAAGTACATGACCTTCCAGCTCGGGGTATGTGCTGTGCCATACACTTTTAAAATTCTTTTCGTTTCGCAGATTTTCCAATTCAAATCGTGCTGACAATTTCTGAAATGTTATATATTTTTCGGGAACATTGTGCTTTTCAAAGAATTCTATTACTATATCACGGTTTTTCTTTGATTGCCAGAAATTGTTCCAGCGTTTCTCAACTGTTTGCGGGTGCATGATGGAAGCCGGATTCTGATAATAGTAATAAAATGGTTCTGGCAAATATCCTATAGTATCAGCAAAGAAAAGCAATTGAGCCATAAACACATTGTCTTCTCCCATATTATGTGTCGGGAACAGAATTTCTTTGCTGTATAACTTGGCAGACACCAATGCTGTCCACAAACTGTGTGCCGCTGTATTGTCGCAAAACATGGCGTCGAAAACTCTCTTTTTAGTTATTTTCGTATTCTGCAATGTGTTACAGCGAATTGATTTTACTCCGTCGCTACTATAAAAATCACACCACAGAATATCAAGATTTTCGGCGGACGCTTTATGGTACAGCTTTTCGTATATCGTAGGCTCTATCCAGTCGTCGCTGTCGCAGTGGGCTATGTACTGTCCAGTGGCCATAGATATGCCTTGTTTGCGCACCGCTGCCAGTCCGCTGTTCTCAAGCATACGACAAGTGCGTACATCCCAGTGTTTTTCGGCAATAATGTCGCGGTGCCGTTCTATTTCGGCTTGCAGTATTTCCATCGAGCGGTCGGGCGTGCAGTCGTCGATAAAGAGAAACTCCACATGGTCGAGCGTTTGGGCAAAGAGGCTCCTCGCACATCGTTCTATGTATTTCTCCACACCGTAAACAGGCACTATCACCGACACTTTTGCACTCATATCCTTGGTTTGGTTTTAAATTTTGACAGTACTTTTTCCACCACAGGAAGCGAAAGCACAAACTGTCGCTCCTGACGGTTGATGCCGATAAAGAACGACGCCAGTCCCACCATCAGCACCGAAAGCAGGCATGTAGCGACGAACTGCACCCAACTGTTGTCGATTTGCCACGCCAACCACAGGGGCAGAGGCACGGAAACCAGCGTTACGGCTATCATTTTCAGCACCACGTCGGTGGCATAGCGACGCAACGAAATGCCTATCAGCCGTCGCATATAAACAGTGCGGGCAAAGGCACATACCACGTTGAGTCCGGCCCACAGATACAACGTAAGCTCGGGGGTACCTCCCCACAGCAAGGCAAAATAGGTTGCGGGTACGGCCAATATTTTGATAGAGGCTATCATAATTTGGTGCGTTCGCAATTGGCCTGTGGCATGAACAGCCGTTACAAAAGGCATCTGGAACACATCAAACACAAGATATGCCACTATTGCAAACACAAACGGCACAGTGTCGGGCGGATAATGCCCCAACCAAAGGGTAAGAATAAAACGCAGGTTGAGGAGTACGGGCAGCGAAATGAACAAAAACAGGTAGTAGTAAATTTTCGACGTAGAATAAATCAACTGCATAAAATAGCCCCTGTCGCCAGCCGCATAGGATTTTATTATCTGCGGGCGGAAAGCCTGCGAAAACGAGTCGACAAACACATTGAACAAAGTAATCACCTGATTGGCAACACCTAACGCAGCATTGGCCAATGCCGTGGAAAACCAGTTGAAGAAAATGCTCCGCGTGGATACCGTGAACCCATCGGCACCGTTTACAAGCATGCTATATCCCGAATATGACACAAACTTGCCAACCATGCGGCGATCCCAGTAGCGGATATAATGCGTGTCTGCAAGCACCTTGCGGTTATACACCACATAAGCCGCCAGCACCACTACGGACACGGCAAAGAGCAGGGCAGAATAAAAAATCAGGCGGTCCCATGAGCTGTACGACATCATTATCACCAACACCGTTTTCAATACCGTTTCGCCTATCGAAGTCCAAGCGTAGAAATCCATTTTTTCGTGAGCTATCACATTGGAGTGGAAAGGCACCCTGATTATGGTGGCACAAAACAGCAGCAACGAGAACTGAAAACACCAATTGGCGGCCACCACACGGTCGGGGGGGATTACCAGATGGCAGTTTACAAACCACACACCTGCCGTTTCCATCAGCACAAATACCACCAAAGCCAGAATCACATGGGTATTTACGGCCATTGAGTAAGTCTGGTTGAGTTTTTCGGCATTGCCGGCGCCAAGCTCGTAGGTGATGTATCGCGACGTGGCATTGGTAAGGGCGGTGTTCAGAAAGGTGAGAAACGACACAACTCCTGCCACCACATTGTACAGCCCGTAGTCGTCGAAGCCGAGGGTCTCTAGCACAAGCCGCGATATGTACAGGTTGAGCACAAGCACCACACCCATCCTCAAAAAGAGGAACAGCGTGTTTTTCAAAGCTCGCGATGCATCTTGCTGGGACATAGTTATTAACTTTTACAAAACCAAGTGCTCGCCGGTTTCCATGCGTTCCTTCACCTGTTCGAGGGTGAGGCCTTCGCGCAGATTCATATAATAGCGTACGTTGCCATGGGTGGCGTTCTGCTGACTTACGGGCGGCGGCGTACGCCAATCACCGTAGAGGCTGGTAAGATACTCGTCGTATTTGGCGGGAATCACAATCTCGGTGTCCTCAAACGGCACCGTGATGAGGTTTTCGAACCATTCAGTCTTGAAAACGGCTTTCATTCCCGAAGGTATGTACACGCATTTGTCGCCCGATTGCCCGATTTTCGAATTGACGAAGTCGTTGTACTTTCTCAAACGTCGCTCGGCCTTGGCTTTGGAGCGGTTAAACGGCGACATCATTATGCGGTAGGCAGAGCCTAACTCTCGGTGTGCCAGATGTTTGAACAAATTTCCCAAGCCTTCGTTGGCGGTGATGCAGGGTTGGTAGCGGTAGAAAAGCTTTCGGGCAAGTTTGCGCATAGCTTCCAACTCACTGTCGGTCAGCGAAAAACAGTCGAGCGGGAAAATATCGATGTAGTTGCCCATCACAAAAGGCAGCTGTTTCAGCTCCCAGATTGTGGTGTTGAGGTCCACAATTTTGGCAAAAGGCAGGTAATAACCCTCATCGTTGAGCGAAACAATGTCGTACCCGTCGTTGCGCATCTCGGCACGCAAAGTCAGCAGTTTATCGTAATCAGCACGTTGCATGTGTATATCAAGATCGTCGTCCCACGGAATGAATCCCTTGTGGCGGGCGGCGCCAATCACGGTGCCGTAGGCTCCGCAGTAGCCGATGCCGTGTTTTTCGAAAAAAGCCACCATGTACCTGAACGTTTTCATCAGGTTCTGTTTGATAATACTCAGTTGTTCCTCGTTCATTTTGTCGGAAAAAAGTGTTATATCCAGAATTTCTCTGTCTCGCGTTCCAAAGCAATCTCCAAACAATTGTTTTTCAACACATTGTAAATCCTTACAGCAAAAACAGCATCGTGCAATCCAAGACCGATGTTGTAGCTCAGAATGCGCTCGTCAGCTGTTTCGCGGCCGGGAATGGTGCCGTTCAAAACATCGCCAAACTCGGCGTAGCGACGGAATTTGTCGAAATAGCGGAATCCGTGCAGATGGCCGGTGTCGTCGCCGAAAACTTTGTCGAAAAACAGGTCGCAGTTTTGGAAACCTTTGGTGTGGACGGGAATCACGAGGCAGCCTTGGCGGAAAAGCGAGTCGGTGGGGCAAAGCAGCTCTTTTGCTTCGGTTATACAGCTGATTATCACGTCGCTGGAGGAAACCAAATCTTCGGCACTGTCGCAAACGCTAAACTCCACGTTTTTGTAAGCGGCAAACCGTTCTGCGAACAGCTCGGCTTGGTCTTTGTATCGCAATAACCTGACACTATGCATCTTGTCTGGCTCCGACTCCAACAGGCACAGCATGGTGGCGCGGCTGGTGTTGCCCAAGCCTATCAAGCCATACTGGCAGTTGTCGTTTTTGCGGAAAGTCTGTGCTGCTAGCGTTGCCACGGCGCCTGTCCGCATGGTGGTAATCCAGTCGGCGTCCATCATTGCCAGCAGGTCGCCGGTGGAAGAGTTGTATAGCAACAGGTCGCTTCCGAGCGAGGGAGTAGCTCTGGCAATCCGGTGCACTATCTTGACACTGAAGACATTACTGCCGGAAGGCAAGATGCATGGCATGGTATTGAAAAAATCGTTGCCCTGTGGGTGAAGACTAATTTTCGGAGGCAGCTGGGCGTTGTTTTTCATCAGAAAACTCTCACGCACCCATTTCACACATTCGGCAGGCGGTATGCCCAGCTCTTTTATCTGTTTTTGCGATACGATTTTCATCAACTTACAAACTTTTAAGTGTTTCGGCAAGGTAATGGTTGTCGTGGCGGTCGCGGACGGCCATACGTATGTAGTTGCCCTCGCTTAGCACCTTCTTGCCGCTGCAGTCTTTTATCAAAATATTGTATTTCAACAGTTTCAACGCCAGCTCGTGCGATGTAAAACGCTCTTTCACGCGGCACAGGAAATAGTTGGCCTGACTTTGGAACACTTCGAGATATGGCACTTCGCGCAACTCGGCGAGGAACAGCTCTCGTTCTTTTCTAAATTCCTCACATCCAGCGATATATTCTTTGTGATATTTTTCGTAAATCTGCATATAGAACTCTCCGAAAGAGTTGATGTTCCATATTGCCATCTCTTTTTTCAGGCGGGCAATGATCTCGGTGTCGCCCGAAGCCAGCACACCCAGCCTCAGACCTGGCACACCGTAGCTTTTGCTGACGCTCTTGACCACCACCAGATGGGGGTTGGCGGCAAGTATGGCATCGTCAAGGAGCGAGGTCTGCCCCACAGCCGAAACAAAATCCACAAACGACTCATCCACAACAAAGCGTATGTTGCGGACTCTGGTCCATTCTATCAGCATTTTAATGTCGTTGAACGGGATGTAGTTGCCCGAAGGGTTGTCGGGATTTATAAGTAGCAGGGTATCAATATTTTTATCGCCAAAAAAATCGGTTATATCCTTTGCTGAATAGCGGAAGCCGTCGTTGTCGGGAGTGAATTGCACAAGTGAGTTGGCGGCAATGCGGTTGGGGTATTCCTCGAAAGTGGGGGCTATGTTGCCTAGCGTTCCGGTGTGGTTTTCCATCAGCACTTTGATAAGCTCGGCGGCGCCGTTGCCCACCACTATAAAGTCCTGCTTGACACCGAAATTCTTGGAAGCCAGCAACGAGTTTACCCGCATTCCCGAAGGATATTCGCGCAGAAGCGTCTCAAAACTGGCCTTTATCTCGTCAATCATCCTCTGTGGCGGAAAATAGGGGTTCACCAGATAGCAGAAGTCGAGCATCTGGGGGTAGCGCCAATAACCGCCATAACGCGATGAGATGGCACGGTAATGCTCATCGTCGGTGGGGGCGAACATGCCAGAGGCGATGTCAAGGTCCTGTACGTCGTCTATCTCGTACCACGCTTCGCCAGTGAGCGGCAGAGCCTTGATGGGGGCGTTGTACAGGTGCAGTATCACACGAAGCACCTGCTCGTAATACTCGTTGTTGCCGAGGGCAGTGCTGTAGGCGGTGAGGAAAGGCACGTAGTATTTGGTGGAAAACTCGCGGCTGAACTTGTATATGTTCACCGTTTTGTAGTAGTTTTTTATCTCCTCGAAACGGAAATGGTCCTTGTCGATGAAATTGGTTATGCGGCAGTCGTTGTCGAGAGTTACCACCGTGCCGTCCATCCAGCTCTCGTATTTGTCCACAAGTGCTATGTTGGGATTGGTGTCGGCAACTATTTTCTGCACCACCAAAGGTTCAAAAATCAAGTCGCTCTCGAGCAGCAGGGTGTCCTCGGCGAGCATCTGCTCTTTGGCAAGAAAAAGTGAGTATATATTGTTGGTTTTGTCGTAGATAGGGTTTTCCACATATTCCACGGGAGTGCCTTTGTAGTTGTCGCCCACATAATCCTTCACGTTCTGTCCTTTGTAGCCCACCACCAGCACCACACGGCTCACGCCGACGTTGTGCAGTATCTCCAGTGTGCGGTCGATAAGGCGTATGCCGTTCACCTCCAGCATACATTTGGTGTTGTTCTGCGTGTATTCGCCAAGCCGCTTTCCCATACCGGCGGCAAGAATTATTGCCTGCATAATTATAAAAGTGTGTTAATGTTTGAGCAATTGTCCCTGCCACAAACAGGTAAAACAACCACATTCATTAAAATAACAAATCATTATATATTTTATTGTGCCAACGAAATAAAAAATGGCCATTGTATAGACAATTGTCAAGCTAATGCAGAAACAGCGACAAACCTACCGTTTCAACGCCTCATACATCACCTCTATCGGGTGCAGAGCCGTGCGGGCGACGCCGTGCTTTATCTGCTCGCGGCAGGAAGTACCCGGAGCGACGATTATAACATCTCTATCACCGGCAACTGCCTTGCGGACAGCCGGCAATAGCACCTGCTCGCCCACCTGCAACGAAAAATCGTAGTGTTCCTTTTCGTATCCGAAACTGCCTGCCATTCCGCAACAGCCTGAGGGAATTACTGTTACATCGTTGCCCGCCGGCAGACGGAGTATCGCGGCGGTTTTTTCCACCCCTACCAGTGCTTTCTGGTGGCAGTGTCCGTGCAGGAGTATCTTACGCCCTTTGGCATCGAACTGCTCGGCACGGATCTTGCCTTTGGACATCTCGCGAAAGATAAATTCGTCAAACAGCAAGGCGTTGCGGCCCAGCTCTTTGGCACGCTCCCTCCACTCCGTCTCCACCAAATCGGGATACTCGTCGCGGAACGAGAGTATGCACGATGGCTCGATGCCCACAAGGGGCGTTTCGTCGGAGATTATATCGCACAGATTTTCAACATTGTAGCGGGCAAATTTCTTAGCCAGTTTCACCACCCCTTTAGAAATGGCCGCCCGACCGCTCTCTTTGTGCTTTGGCACCAGCACCTTGTAACCCAACGCATTGAGCAGTTTCACAAAAGTCAGCCCCAGTTCGGCCTCCATATAGTTGGTAAACTCGTCGGCAAAGAGATAAACAGTGCCGTTGGGATAGTCGCGTAATCCATTGCTTTTCTGTTCTTTGGCAACAAGATAACGAAGGGTATGCCGCGAAACGGCGGGTATCTCCCGCTTTACCGAAAAACGGAGCATTTTTTTCAGCACCGCCGAGGTAAGGGCGTTTTTGGCAAAGAAATTGTAAATATCTGGAACCAGCGAGCCAAGTTTCTGAAACACAGCCATCCGCGCCACCATGGCACTGCGGAAAGGCGTGCCTTTCACATCGTAGCAATGCTGCAGTATCTCGGATTTGAGACGCGTCATATCCACATTTGAGGGGCATTCGCTCTTGCAGGCCTTGCACGAGAGGCAGTGGTCGAGAATTTGTTTTATTTCGGGCTGGTCGAATATTTTTTTGCTCTGCGGACGCGACAGAAGCTCGCGTAGCACGTTGGCGCGGGCGCGGGTGGCGAAGAATTCGGTTTTCCCTGCCTTGTAGCTGGGACACAATGTGCCGCCAAACTGCTTGTCGCGACGACAGTCGCCGCTGCCGTTGCACTGCTCTATGGAGCAGAACAGACCTTTGCTTTCGTCGAAATTGAAATATGTCTTTATGTTGGGATATGACTGGTTTTCGTCGTAGCGCAGACTGCCGTCCATGGGCGGGGTGTTCACAATTTTGCCGGCGTTGAAACGGTCAGTGGGGTCCCAGCAACGTTTCAGCTCAACAAAAAGGTTGTAAATCTCGTCGCCGTACATCAGCGGGATAAACTCGCCACGCAATCGGCCGTCGCCATGTTCGCCGCTGAGCGAGCCTTTATGTTTTTTTACAAGAAGAGCCGTCTCTCGTGCCACAGTGTGGAACAACTCCCTGTCTTTCGACTCTTTAAGATTAAGGACGGGACGCAGGTGCAACTCGCCAGTACCGATGTGCGCATGATACACACAGCTCAGGTTCAGACGTTTGAGCATCTCCGCAAAATCGTCCATATAAGCGGGCAGGCGCTCGGGAGCCACGGCGGTGTCCTCTATCACGGAAACGGGTTTGGCACTGCCTTTCATGCCGTTTAGCAGACCGAGGGCGGCTTTGCGCAAAGCCCATACACGTGCCGTGTCGGGATCATAAACCTTGGAGCAGTGATACACCAAGCCGCTGTCCATCATAGCTTTGGCCACAGTCTCTCCCCTATTCTCCAACGTTTGGGCATCGTCGTCGGCAAGCTCCACCACGAGGATGGCGGCGGGATTGCCATCCACAAAGAACCGGTTTTTGGCCTGCTCTATATTTTTCTTGCTGAGTTCCAGCACATTGCTATCCATCAGCTCCACGGCGCGAGGAGAGTGCCGCAAAGCCACAAGGTTGGCCTTGAACACATCCTCAAGCTTTGCGCAATGGGCGCATACAAGCATTTTCTCCTTTGGCGGCAGAGGCTCAAGGTTAAGTTTTAGCTCGTAGGCAAAAGCAAGAGTGCCTTCGGAGCCGGCCAGCAACTTGCATAGGTTGGCCTGATGGTTGCGTATATCGTTCAAAACCAAGTCCAAAGCATATCCGCAATTGCGGCGACGGAGCATTTTTTCGGGGAACTCCTCCCCTATTTTCCGCATCAGCGCCTCGTCCTGCGACCACCGCCAAAGCTGATGATAAATTTTTTCTTCGAGCGACTGGGGGGCAAAACCCGCAACAGATACGTATTCAAGCATTTCCGTGCCGCGATATTGTGAGAAAACGGCCTTGCTGCCGTCGCTCAGCAGCACCTTGGCTTCGAGCAGATGGTCGCGAGTGGTGCCGTAAACCAACGAGTGCGAGCCACATGAATTGTTGCCAACCATTCCGCCGAGACAACAGCGGTTGGAGGTGGAGGTTTCGGGGGCGAAGAAAAGTCCGTAGGGACGCAGAGTGTTGTTAAGCTCGTCGAGCACCACGCCCGGCTGCACCCGTACCCAATGCTCTTTTTCGTTGATTTCCAATATTTTATTGAAATATTTGGAGATATCCACCACCAAACCGGAACCTACCACCTGTCCGGCCAACGAAGTTCCGGCGGCACGTGGTATCAAACTGATGTTATGGCCGTTAGCGAAAGCAATAAGTTCCTGCAAATCGGCTACCGAAGCGGGAAAAGCCACTCCGTATGGCATTTCGCGGTACGCCGAGGCATCGGTGGAATAGAGTATGCGGTGCAGACGGTCGGTTTTTATCTCACAACTCATGGGATAGTTTTTTTGATGTTCAGATTGTCAGACTTTCGGATGTTCGGATACGCAAAATTTGTATTTTGTCCACATCAATACTACTCATCACTGCAAAGGTAAAGCCCAAAACTTTTTGCAAATCACTTATCCATCAAAACTTCCGAACTCCGAAATCATAATTCCGAATTACAAAAGTGTTACCTTGCCGTCTTTAAGCTGGTAGCGTTCGCCGCTTTCGGGGCAGGTGGCAAAGCCGTCGGCGTCGAAATTCAGGCGGTGTCCGTAGCGGCTCATCCATCCCAACTGTCGGGCGGGATTGCCCACCAAGAGGGCGTATGCGGGCACATTTTTGGTAACCACGGCACCGGCGCCGATAAAAGCATATTCGCCAATGTCGTGCCCGCACACTATAGTGCTGTTGGCTCCGATAGTTGCGCCGTTGCCCACGTGGGTTTTGGCGTACTGGCTCTTGCGGTTGACGGCGCTGCGCGGGTTGGTAACGTTGGTAAACACGCACGAAGGACCGAGAAAAACGTCGTCGCCACAGGTAACGCCGGTGTAGATGGACACGTTGTTCTGTACCTTTACATTGCGTCCCAGCACCACGTCGGGCGACACCACCACATTCTGGCCTATGTTACAGCCTTCGCCTATGGTGCATCCCGCCATTATATGGGTGAAATGCCATATCTTGGTACCATTTCCAATGGTGCAACCCTCGTCGATAACGGCGGTAGGGTGTGCAAAAAAATCGTTCATATCGCTATATTTTAATAAGTTACAAATTCCAAACCGGGTTAATGACACTATCGTATCAGCCTTTTTATTTTTCTTTTAAGCTGTTTCCAGAAAACCCCTTTCACCGTCAGCCATTTCCACCACAATGTGTCGCACTGCGTAACCTTGCCTGTTTGTGTGTCGCTTATGGCAACGAGTTTTGCCACAACGTCAGAGCGGAGTGGTGTTTCGGTGCTGATGAGGGCGTCGCCGCGGGTAACAAGGGTGTCGCCATCCATTTTCACAATGCGGTGCAGAATATAAGTGCCATGGTAGCGGAACAGCACCACGTCGTAGCGGCGGAGCTTGGCCTGTGACGGCAACGGGGCAAGTACCAGGTTATCGCGGCCCTGCATCAGCGTGGGGCTCATGCTGCTGCCAGTAAGGGGGACGTTCACCGTATTTCCCTCGGCCAGCTGCCGGGTTACCAGCTGGAAAAAAACATCGTTAGGCAAGGTCTTGTCCATAAACAACCGCTGTTTTCGTGGCTTTACGCTACATATCTTTACAAAAAAATCTTCAAAGCAGAAACACTCTGAAGATTTTCTTTCTTTTGAGTTAGAGGTAAAAACTCTTATTTTGCGTCTTCGCGGAAAGCTTTGTGGATAGCGTTCCAACCAGCGGTGTTGATGTTCCAGTTGTTGGAGGAATTTTTGTTACCGCTTACTCTAACTTTTGCTCTTTTTACTTTTTTGTTAGCGTTTATGCCCATGACTTCGAATAATATTTAAAATTTATAAAACAATATCTTACAAATGGTTAACTCAAAATATCAACCAAAATTTGCTCTGCAAAGTTACAACTATTTTTTCACACTACAAAATGTTTTGTCAAAAAAAAGGGGAAATTTGTCGGGATTTTTGCGTATCTTTGCACAAACAATAATTTATTCAAATGAAAAAAGCAATAATCATAATTTCGCTGATAACGCTTTGTTATACAGCCTTTTGTCAGGATTTCAAATTTGGTGTGCGCGTGGCTTTCAACCTCTGTCAAATCGACGGCGACGCCACCGGCGGATACAAAAAAGGCGGTTTCAACGCCGGCATTATGGCCAGCTACCCGTTCACAAGACAGTTTTCGGGCGAGTTGGAGATAAACTACGCCGGACTTGGCGCCAAAAACACCGTCGAAGACCAGATAGTGAACACTGGATACATCGAAGTACCTGTGCTGCTGCATTTTGCGCCAACAAGTAACCTCGACTTCGGCCTTGGCTTGGCTCCTTCGGTACTTGTAAACCATACCACCACCGAAAATGGTGTCAACGTTTCGGACTATATCGAAAGCGTCAACGGCTACCGCCGTTTTGCCATGCCCGGTATCATCGACGCACGTTTCTGGCTAAACCCGCACATAGGCCTCAACGTACGGTTTGAATACTCGCTGTTCAACATCCGCAACGACAAAATTTCGGGCTCCACCAAAGGCCTGTTCGACTACGGCCAATACCACAACGTGCTGTCGTTCGGACTTATCTGGAGATCATAAATTACTTCTTATTTTCAAACCCCTTTTTCACTTATGGAAGAAAAAACACGCTGCCTTATAATAGGCTCAGGTCCTGCCGGTTACACAGCAGGCATATACGCCGGTCGCGCCGACCTTAAACCCATACTCTACAGCGGCATGCAGCCCGGCGGACAGCTTACCATGACCACCGAGATTGAGAATTTCCCCGGCTACCCCGAAGGCATATCGGGCAACGACATGATGGACGACCTGCGCAAACAGGCCGAGCGGTTCGGCACCGACGTGCGCGACGGCGGAATAGCCAAAGCCGACCTCTCGCAACGCCCCTTCACACTCACCGATGACAACGGCAACACCATAAAAGCCGACACCGTGATAATAGCCACCGGAGCCTCCGCCAAATGGCTGGGACTGGAATCGGAACGGCAACTGCTGGGCAACGGCGTTTCGGCCTGCGCCACCTGCGACGGGTTCTTCTACCGCGGACAGGACGTGGCTGTAGTTGGTGGTGGCGACACCGCCTGCGAAGACGCTTCGTACCTTGCTAACCTATGCAACAAAGTGTACCTCATAGTCCGTCGCGACCAGCTCAGGGCTTCAAAATCGATGCAGCACCGGGTGATGGAAAATCCCAAAATAGAAATACTCTGGAACAACATTCCGCAAGAGGTGCTCGGCAACGACGACGACGGGGTTACTGGCGTGCGCCTGAAAAACGTGAAAACCAATAAGATACACGACATATCCGTTTCGGGATTTTTTGTGGCCATCGGGCACAAGCCCAACACCGAACTGTTTGCCGGACAGATAGAACTCGACGAAAACGGCTTTATAAAAGTGGCCGACCCAAGCTCCAAAACCAACATCGAAGGGGTATTTGCCGCCGGCGACGTGTGCAACCCCATGTACCAACAGGCTATTGTGGCCGCCGGAAAAGGATGCGTGGCCGCCATCGACGCCGAACGGTTCCTGTCGGAACACAAATAAAATAAACGCCACCCGCAACCCATGCACCGACTGCTGAAAACACTGATACTGATTGCATTACTTGCGACACCATTGCTAACACAGGCACAAGTGGGAAAAATACGCACAAGCAGAGCCAATTCCACCATATCGCAATCGGCAAGCCAAAACTACAACAACCAAAATTTTGCGGGCGACACCAACCAAAACCCCGGCGGCGACACCGACACCCTGCCAAAAGGTATCATCTTCGAAACCAACATCATACCCGACTCCACACTGATAAACTCGGTGAACATTTTCCACTTTGACCCATTTACATTGAAAGTAAGGGAGGTGTGGCACCCCATGCTTCAACCTACCGGAATGCAGCTCAACGACAAAATTCACTCGCTAAACAACGACTACTACCTTGGCACCGGAAACCTTGGACAGGCCAGCTTCTCGGTAATTCCGAAAACGCTGCCCAAAACCGACTTCCACTACCAGCCAAGCACTTTCGACGGCTACGGACGCACCTCGCGCACCGTCAATTTCTACCAAAACGAACGTCCTTTCACCAGCCTGAAATACGAGAGTTCCACAGAAAAAGAGTACCAACTGGAGGTGATACACTCGCAAAACATCACCCAACGGTGGAACATAGGACTGCAATACAACCTGATAAACGCCGAAGGCATCTACTCGAACCAAAAAACAAAAAACAACTATTTCGACGCCACCACCAATTATTTCAGCAAAAACCTGCGGTATATGGTAAAAGGCGGCGTGGTTTGGCAAAAACTGAACCTGCAAGAAAACGGTGGCATTTCGTCGGACAGCCTGTTTACCAACAATATACAGACCAACCGCGCAGGCATGCCGGTGAACCTTTACAACGCCTTCACCGACTACAACACCCTTTCACTCTTTGCACAGCAGGCCTTTTCGATAGCCCGTCAGCCAGGATTGAAAGTAACCACCGACACCCTGTGGATACGCCACGCCGCAGATTCCGCAAAAGATTCGTTGGGACTGCCAACCGTAACCGACTCGTTCAACCTTAGTTACGACACCACCATTTACCGGCCGCACACATTTAACCTCGGTGCCATTGTGCACAACATAGAGTTCAACCGACTGAAACACAACTACACCGACCCCAGTTTCAGCGACCACATCGAATTCTACCCTGCCTATTTCGGCGACAGCACCGTGCTGCTCGACTCATCGTACGTTTATACCCTCGAAAACTCGCTGCACTGGACCAACGACATATACAAAGACCACCAATTCCACAACCCCATAAAACTCTATTTCGGCATAAAACACACCATGGTGGGCATACGCAACCCACTGGGATACAACACCCTGTCGATGCTCAAGCCCTTTGCCCGCGCCACCATAAGCACCAAACATTTCCTGCTTTCGTTCGGAGCCGAAACGGTGCTTGCCGATGGCTACAGAAACGGCGACTACGCCCTTACCGGAAAACTGCTTTGGCAACCCGACAGCAACAGCCGTTTCAACATTTTCGCCGCCCTTTCGGGCAACGACCCCGACTATTTCTTCCGCTCCTACGCGTCGAACGTAATAAACTGGGAATTTGACAATTACGAAAAGACACACACACAGAGCATCGGCGCACGCTACAACTACGGCAAATGGGTGGAACTGTCGTCAACGCTGAGCAATGTGGCAAACAACGTATGGTTAGGTACCGACATGCGTCCCGTACAGACCGACAATCTGGCCATGCTTTCGCAAACAATGCTGAAAACCGACCTGCAGTGGGGGCTGTTCCATTGGCAGTCGTTCAACGTGCTGCAATTCTCGTCCGACGATGAGGTGTTCCGCCTGCCACGTTTCGCCGCCAAACACTCCATTTTTGTGGAACTGAGCATTTTCCGCAAGGCTCTGCTGCTGCAAACGGGCTTCGACCTGCGTTACAACACCCTGTTCTACGCCGACGCCTACTCCCCTTTCCTCGGCGCTTTCTACCAGCAGCACGAGTATCAAACAGGCAACAACCTGTGGACCGATTTCTTCGTCTCCGGACAGATAAAACACGCCATACTGTACGCCAAAGTACTTCACCTCAACACATTAATCCGCAACAACCCATCCTATTTCAACATTCCGCACTATCCCGGACAGGACCTTACCCTGCAATGGGGCGTTATCTGGCGGTTCTTCGACTGACAACAATAAAAGCAGAACGCAACAACCTTAAAAACAATATTTTATGAAAAAATACACTATTATGGCAGCCCTAAGCATTGCCATGTGTATAACTGCATCGTCGCAGATAACGCTGCGCTTTACCGGACGCCTGTCCAACGGCAGCCACATACCCATGGATTCCGTTGTGGTTGAGAACGTTACACGCTCGTGGAGCGAAACTTTGACCTATCCCGACACGGTGCTTGTATTTCAATCGCCAACATCGATAACAAATGCTTTTGCCAGCGGCTTGGGGCTGGAAAACTATCCAAACCCGTTCCGCGGCACATCCCAAGTACGCCTTTCGGTGCCCGAAAACGGTACATACACGCTGCGAATTATAGACCTTTCCGGCCGATTACTCTCCGAAAAGTCGTTGCACCTGCCATCGGGCACAAGCCTTTTCGAAATATCACTAAACAGACCCCAAGTTGCCATCCTCAGCATCGTTGGCAAGCATAGACAAATGTCGATAAAGATAGTCAACCACGGCAAAGCGTATCGAAATGCAATCGCTTACAAAGGCAACTTGCAGGCTACCGAAAAACTGAACTCCACACAACCTTTTGTTGCTGGCGACAACCTACGCATTGTGGGCTATGCCACAAATAACGGCTCATTGCTGATAAGCAGGCCCATAGAGCAAATCCAACAGATGTCGGAGCAGATAACACTGTTTTTTTCGCCCGGCCTGCCAACTGTTTATACCAATATGGTTACAAATGTTTCGACAACCTCTGCAACATGTGGCGGAAATGTGCTCACAGACGGTGGCTCAGCCATCACTGCAAGAGGTGTGTGCTGGAGCATAACGCAAAATCCAACCATCAACGACAACCACACTTCCGACAGCTTAGTCTCCAGCACTTTTACCAGCACTATAACAGGACTGACGGCGGGCACTTTCTACTACATACGCGCCTATGCCACAAATGCCTACGGCACAGCCTACGGTAATGAGACTTTCGTTCTTGCCACTCCAGAAACATTTAGCAGAGCCCTGCCCGGCAAATTCTCAATATCGGCTACAGAACAGATACAATTTTCGAAAGGCAACCTGCAATATACCACTCTTAGCACACACATCACTGCCACCGGCGATACATTGGAAGGCACTTGGCGTTTTGCCGAACACCAGTGGGAGACCCTTGGTATGGCCAACAGCAACATATCCCCCTCATATACTGGCTGGATAGATCTGTTTGGCTGGGCAACCAGCGGATACCACGACGCAAACGACCCCTACAACACATGCTACCACCCCTACAGCTACGACACATCCACCGTTTTCCGCCCACTGAACTGGTGGGGCTACGGCCCATCGCTGAACATGCCCGACACCAACCTTGTGGGCACCAGCGCCAACTACGACTGGGGTATTTTCAACCCCATAAGCAACAGCGGAAACACCCCCGGAATGTGGCGCACACTGTCCAACGACGAATGCTATTACATCACAAACCTGCGAACAGATGCCGCACAGAAATGGGGCTTGGGCTCCATCAACGGCGTGCCAGGAGTTTTCCTGCTACCCGACAACTGGACCCTCCCTCAAGGATTATCTTTCACGCCAGGATACAACACCTATTCCACAGCAGATTGGCAACAGATGGAAAACAAAGGGGCCGTATTTCTGCCAAGCGGGCTGAACCGAAGCTACACCTTCGTTGGCGGAACAGCTGCCTATTATTGGACATCAACGAATTATTTCAATCCAAACCAGAACTCGAATTTAGCTGCTTATTTTTTCCTTTATAACGGAGGAAACTATTTTTCATGTGGAGGAGTAAGAAGATGCTTCGGAGCATCGGTAAGACTTGTGTGCGTCAGCAAAGAAGATAAATAAAACTCAACTCACAACAGTAGGCAAAAAGCTATGAATAAATGCATTTTTACCGTTTTGTTATTAGCCACATTCTCCCTATTGCACGCCAACGACGGAGCATACTACGCCCGTGGCAACCAACTTATACCCATCACCGAAAGGGACATCAGCGTAACGAAAGAGATACTCTCGCTACGCAAGTCGGGCGGCTACATGCTTGTGGATGTGTACTACGAATTTCTTAACCCTGGCAAAGCCAAAGACGTGCTGGTGGGGTTCGAAGCCCCTCCCCAAGGCGGGGCAGTACCAGCCCCAAACGGGTTCCCGGAGCACGATTATATCAGCGATTTCATCGTGCTGATGAACGGACAGCAGCTGAACTACAACATAGCCCACACTTTTGCCCGTTTGGCTACAACTAATGTCGAAGGCGAAGAGCCCGACTATAAAAGCACTCCCGAATACTACAGCAACGGACGCATACAGTCGCTCACGCCTAAAGAGTGCAAGGCGGCTTTGGACACCCTCGAATACCAGCTGCAGATGTTCAACTACGTATATTATTTTACCGCCACTTTCAATCCCGGAATAAACATCATAAGGCACTCCTACAAATGCCGACTGTCGGTGAGCGTTGAATACTCGTACCTTTTCAGCTACATACTTACAGCCGCCAACCGCTGGGCCAACAACGGCATCGACGACTTCACCCTGAACATCGACATGGGGAGGGAGGAGTCTTTCCAAATCCAGCCCAAATTTTTCAACAATGTGGACGACTGGAAAATCAACGGCCATGGCCGCAAAAACATGGCAACCCAATACAGCTGGCAAGTGGCCCAATTCCACATACTCGATGGGACAATATCATTCCACGCCACAAGTTTCCACCCCAACGGAGAGCTGGAAATAGCCAAACCAATGATGATGTCGTGGATTTGGAGCAATGTGGACTACAACAAAAGAACGGTGGCGGACTGGATTTCGGCCATAAAAGCGCAACGCTACGTGCTAAATTACCACCACATAACCAACGATTTCAAAATCAGCGACTTCACCCCAGAGCAACGCCAAATAATGCGCAACCTTCCGTTTGCATACCACGGCTACATTTTCAAAACCAAAAGCCTACGGGACTTTTTCAAATCCACCCGATGGTACGTGCCCAATCCAAAATACGAAGCCAAACTCGAAGAACTCTCCAATGAGGAACGGGAATGGGTAGAATTTTGGTCGAAATAATACATTTTTTACAAAAAACTTTTACAGTATGAAACAAACTTCGCTCTGCTACCTGGACAACGGCAGCCAGTATCTTATGCTGCACCGCATCACCAAAAAAAACGACGAGAACCACGACAAATGGATTGGTGTGGGGGGCAAGTTTCAGGAGGGCGAAAGTCCTGAGGAATGCATGGCGCGCGAGATGCTGGAGGAGACAGGCTTCAGCCCCATCGATTGGCAGTACCGAGGCATAGTTACCTTTGTGTCGGACATCTACGGCACCGAGTACATGCACCTTTTCACCTGCACACGATGGGTAGGCAAAGCCAAGCCGTGCAACGAGGGCGTGCTGCAGTGGGTGGACAAGGACAAGATTTCGGAACTAAACATCTGGGAGGGGGACACAATATTCCTCAACCTGCTCCGCTTCGACGAGCCTTTCTTTTCGCTCAAACTGTCGTACAGTGGCGATAACCTCACCGCCATATCGCTGAACGGGATAATGATTGTATAGCCGCTCTCCACACCCGGTTGCAAGACAAAAAAAACGTGCCGTCCAAAAGGATGGCACGCTGAAAATATAAATTGTCTAACAAAAGACTACTTGAGTCCCATCTCTTTCTTCACAAGTGGCAGAATGTCGTCGCCGCCTTCGTACAGTGCGGCACCAGAAGTAAAGATATAAGTGTAGCCGTTGGCCTTGGCAACTTTGGCTATGGCGTTCTTTATCTTTTCCTGAATGGGGGCAAACAGCTCTTCGTTGCGGTCCTGCAGGCGTTTTTGTGCCTGTTCGGCAAACTGGCGTATGCGGGCGTCTTTGTCCTGCAGTTCAGCCTCTTTGGTCTGTTTGATAAGGTCCGACATCTGGTCTCTTTTGCTCTGATACTCAGCGTAGAGAGTTTGAAACTCGGACTGCATGGTTTTCAGCATGCTTTCGGCCTCTTCCTGTTCAGCCATCAGTTTTTTCTGTATCGAATCCACTTCGGGCATAATCTTTATCAGCTCTTGGGCATCGATATGGCCGAGTTTTACAGGTTTTTGAGCAAACATTGTGGCCGATGCGAACAATGCCACAACTAATACGAAAATTGATTTCTTCATTTGAGTGTTACTAAATTATTTTACTTATATTTCTGTTTATCAGCTGATTACACAAAACAAATTCTATTACAGCCGTTTGCAAAGATACAATATTTTTTTTATAATTGCAAAGCCTGCATTATTTTGCGGTGTAGCCCATTTGTTTCAGTATGTCGTCGCTAACGTCGGTTTTGGCATTGGCATAGATAATGCTCGATTCGCCGGACTTGTCGAAAATAATGGAATAGCCTTTTGATGTGGCATATTTTTCGATGGCGGTATAAACCTTGTCCTGAATGGGTTTCAGAAGGTTCTCGCGTTTTTTCTCAAGGTCGCCGCCGGAGCCGAAACGTTTTTTCTGAAGCTCTTTCACCTCTTTCTCTTTGGCAATAATCTCGTCCTGACGTTTGATTTTCAGGTCGTCGGGCAAAAGATTCACCTCGGATTGGAAAGCGTTGTACATTTTGTCCAATTCCTGAAACTTGGCCTCAATCTCCTTTTGCCAGTCAACGGAGAATTTGTCGATGGTTTGCTGGGCCTGATCGTAGTCGGGAATGTTGCTAAGGATGTACTCGGTGTTTACGCAAGCGTATTTTTGTGCATTTGCAGCAAAAGCAGCCACAAGACATAGTGCTAATGTAATGAATACTTTTTTCATATCTGATTGATTTTAAATGTGAAACTCAAATTTGTTAGTCAATGGATTGGTTGATGGAGAAGTGGAAATGCGATCCGCCGGTCTCCTCGTCGCTGAACCCGTAGGCCCAGTCGAGGCCGATAAGTCCAAACATGGGCATATACAGGCGCACTCCCAATCCTGCCGAAGTGTACATTTTAAACGGCTGAAACTGCGAGAACTTCGACCATGCGTTGGCGCCTTCCACAAAGCCGAGCACATAAATGGTGGCAGAGGCGTTGAGGGTGATAGGCTGGCGCAGTTCAAGGGTGAACTTGTCGAAAATGGAGGCGCCTATGCGGTTGTTGGAGGCGTCGGTAGGCGTAAGGCCGTAGGTGGTGTATCCGCGCATGGGTATAATCTCGCGCGCGTCGAGGGCGAAGCTCGAAAGGCCGTCGCCGCCCACATAGTAGCGGCCGAAAGGCGAAAGGCCTATGTCGGAATTGTAGTAGCCCATATTGCCGAAACGGAAACGGGCGTTGAACACCACATTGCTGATAAGGTTGAACATCCACGAACCGCGGATATTTATCTTATAATATTCGAGGAATTTGTATTTCTCCTGTGCGTCGAGGGTGCTGTAGTCGCGGCTGTCGAAGAGCGAGTATGGCGGTGTGAGCTGTGCGCTTACCGACACTTCGCTTCCCATACGCGGGTATATGGGCGAGTCGAGGGAGTTGCGGGTAAGGCCCACGGTGTAGTTGATGTCGTTGGCATAGCCGTCGGGGAATATGAAACTGGTGTAGTTCTGCACTCGGTACATGCGGTAGGTGAGGCCGTGCGAGAGTATGAAATAGTCGTCGGGCCACGAAAGGCGCTTGGTGAGCGAGAGACCGGCTCCGGTTATGCGAAGGCTGTAGTAGCTGGAGCTGCTTTTGTCGTAGAAATAGCCGTTGCTGTACAGCGAGTGGTATATGGAGAAACTCAGCGACTGCGGTTTGCTGCCACCAAGCCACGGTTCGGTGAAACCGGCGCTAAGGCTGTAGTAATATGTGCCGTTGGTCTGGGCGCTGAGGTAAAGCTTCTGACCGTCGCCGGTGGGCAGTGGCGACCATGCTTTTTTGTTGAAAATATTGCGTACCGAGAAATTGTTGAACGAAAGTCCCAAGGTACCAATTATCATGCCGCTGCCCCATCCGCCGGAGAGCGAAATCTGGCTGGTGGACTTTTCTTCGAGCTGGTATTCGATGTCCACGGTGCCGTTTTCGGGGTTGGGTTTCACGTCGGGGTTTATTTTCTGCTCGTCGAAATACTGCAGTGTGGCCAGTTCGCGCACGCTACGTATTACGGCGTCGCGGCTGAAGAGGTCGCCCGGACGGGTGTGTATCTCGCGCATTATCACCTTGTCGTTGGTCATGGTGTTGCCCTTTATCGACACTTTGTTCAGGCGGGCCTGGCCACCTTCGCGTATGCGTATTTCAATGTCTATGGAGTCGTTTTCCACTGCCACTTCGGTGGGGGTGGCGCGGAAAAACAGGTAGCCGTTGTCCATGTACAGAGAGTTGATGTCGGTGCCGCTGGGGTTGTAGGAGAGGTTCTGGTCGAGGGTGGTTTTGTTGTAGGGTGTGCCTTTTTCTATGCGCAGGTGTTTGGCCAGCTCATCGCTGGAATAGATGGTGTTTCCCGTAAAGGTGATGTTGCGGAAAAAGTACGGACGGCCTTCGTAAACCTTGACTTTTATTCGCATTTTACCCTGCTCGTCGTAATAGATGCTGTCGTCGAGGATTTTGGCGTCGCGGTAGCCTTTTTCGTTGTACAGGTTCACTATCTCTTCAAGGTCGGAGTTGTAGTCGGCTTCGATATATTTGGAGCGTTTCCAGAAACCGGAGGTCCAGAACCGCAGTTTTTTCCAGTAGTTTACGTCGTGGGTGTTTTTCATGGCGCTTGCCAGTTTGGTGTCGGAGAGGGCTTCGTTGCCTTCGAACGAGAGTTCTTTGATTCGGCCTTTTTTGCCAGTGTTCACGTCGAAAATAAGTATCTGCTCGTTGTTTTTGCGAGCGGTGTCGGTTATGGACTGCACGTTAACGGAGGCATTGTTGTAGCCTTTGTCGAGGTAGTAGCTGAGTATCTTGTTTTTGGAGGTAATCATAAGGTTGTCGGTAACCACGTCGCCCACCATCAGGTTGAGGTTTTCGCGCAGCTTGTCGGCGTCGGATTTTTTCACGCCCCTGAACTGGAAACGCGACAGCTTGGGTCGGCCCACCAGCTCTATATTGAGGAAAATAAGGTCGTTTTGGATGTTGGTAACTTCAATTTTCACATCTTCGAACAGGCCCTGTTTCCATAGTTTGTCGATGGCTCCGGAGATTTTGTCGCCGGGCACTTGCACTATGTCGCCCACATGCAGTTCGGCCACCATAAGCACCATGCGCTGGTCGAGGTTTTCGGCGCCCTGCATGGTGATGCCGCCTATCTCGTATTTTTTGGGGGTAAGATAATCGATGTCGTAATCGCCATTGCCCGTTCCGCCAACTACTATTTGTGCTTTGGCCACTGGCAGCAGGCTCAGCAGTAATATCAGTCCAAGTATCTTGTTTTTAATGTTCATCGTCGGTTTTTGTTGTAAAAACAATTTTTCGCAATAGTTAATAACGGAGCTATTGCCGCTTTATTTTATATCAGTTGTTATTTTTCATCTGGTCGCCTGTTTTTCCGTAACGGCGTTCACGTTTTTGGTAGTCGATGATGGCGTTGTCGAGGTCCTGTTTGCGGAAATCGGGCCACAGTGTGGGTGTGAAATACAGTTCGGTGTAGGCTATCTGCCACAGCAGGAAGTTGCTTATGCGATATTCGCCGCTGGTGCGTATCAGCAGGTCGGGGTCGGGGTAAGCTGCGGTGTCGAGGTATTGGCGGAGGGTGTCGTCGGTTATATCGCCAGGCGACAATTTGTTGCTTTGTGCATCGGAAACTATTTGCTGCAGTGCGTTTTTCACTTCCCACCGGGAGCTGTAGCTGAGGGCGAGTATGAGGGTCATGCGGGTATTGTCGCCGGTGTCGTCGATGCTTTTCTGCAGCTCGGCACGGGTAGAGCCGGGCAGCGAGGCGGTGTTGCCAATGGTTTGCAGGCGTATGTTGTTTTTTTGGAGGGTAGGCGTTTCGTCACGTATGCATTTCACCAGCAGGGCCATAAGTCCGTCGACTTCGGCTTTGGGACGGTTCCAGTTTTCGGTGGAGAAGGCGTAGAGTGTGAGGTATTCCACGCCCAGCTCGGCGCAGCGTTCCACGGTTTGCCGTACTGCTTCGATAGCGTTTTGGTGGCCAAAAATACGTTCGTGCGAGCGTTGCTTGGCCCAGCGTCCGTTGCCGTCCATTATCACGGCTATATGCCGCGGTATATTGTTCATGTCCAATGCCTTGTCTTCCATAATGATGTTTTGGTTTTATTGTTAGTATGCGTCGCATTTCTGATGTTTGCGTAATGCGTCGAACACGTTGAGTTTCACTGTAATGCTAAGTCCGAAGAAAGCGTACCAGTCGTTGAGGCTGTCATCGCCGCGCTGTGTGCCGGCGGAATAGGTGTGGCCGGCCTCGTATTCGCCGCTGCGGTCGGCAAGGGTGGCTGCCATGGCCTCGGTGTTGGCGGTGAGCAGGTCGGCATCCACGTAGGTGGTGCTTACATCGTCGAGGTAGTCGGTCCATGTTTTGCGGAAGCCGTATTCGGCACCCACGGTGAAGTATTTGCCTATGCGGCATTTGAGTCCCAGTCCGAAAGGCACGCACAGCTGTATCAGGTTGTAGGGTTTGCGTTCGGAGTACTGAGTAAGGCCCTGTCCCTCGGTGCACAGCGGCTGCAGCTCGTACCAGTTGCCATTGTACTGAGCCTTGGGGCTGAACCCGAACACGCCGATGCCAGCGAACATGTAAGGTGTGAAACGCTGGGCGTACGAGCCGCGCTGATATGGCACAAAGTTGAACTGCAGGGTAAGCGTGCCTTCGATGATATGCGAGCGGAAACTGAGGTTGCGTTTTTCTATAACATCGGGGTTGCCGCCCTCCACGTGGCCGTAGGCCAAGCCGAACTGCACTGCCCAGCGTGAGTGGAAATCGTAGCGGAAAATGGCGGCTCCGGCCATATTAACCCTGCCCAGCACCGACTGGCTGTTGAGGTCGCCGATGTAGTTCATCCCGCCGAGCAAAACACCAATTTCGGCATCTTTGCGCAGGGTTTGCGAGTGCGCAACCAGTGGCAAGAGTGCCAGCATTAGCGATACTATGTGTTTCCAGCCTGGCATGGTTCAAGCCTTTTGCGTTATTTGTCAGCTTGTTTTTTGGCAAATTTCAGGGTATAGCAGATGCTCTCGGCCTGCATAAGGTAGTCGCGTTTGTTTTTGCCGGGGGCCATCACGTATCCCGTTATCATGACAATGGTTTCACCGTCGGGCGAGAGCAGGGTGTAGTTCACGTAGGGCCCGCCAAGGAAGGCTTTGCCCTGCAGATGCCACAGCCCGCGCGTTTCAACGCAATAGCGGTCGTTGAACTCCACGCGTTGGGTCTGCGCCTCGATACGGCGTTCGGTAGCCATGTATGAGCTGTCCACCGGACCTGGTATGCGCTGCATGGTGTTGTCCAAACGGTCGAGTATCACCTCTTGGTCGAAATCGGTGGTCTTTGTATAGGGCATGGTTTTGATAATCACGCCTATGCTGAAATCTTTGGTTTCTTTGCGAAGCCACACAAAATCGGAGCTGATATTGCAAAGGTAATATTCGTTGGATACTGTGATGTCGAAACCGAAGGTGTCGCGTATTTTCTGCATCAGCTTATAGTTTTCCACACCGCGGTAGGCCCTGAAAATGCGTGCGTGCTCGCATTTGTACACTTCGGTTTTTATCAAAGGCAGGTAGCGGCGGAGGAAGGGCACCACGGAATCGCGGCTGCTGAGGCGGAATTCGAACACCACCTGTGGTTGCGACCAGCGGTCGTTGGCTTTTGCCACAGTGTTGCGGTTGCTGTCGGCTACCGATATGATGATCAGGCTGCGGTGTGCCTTGAACATGTCGGTGTTTTCGAGCGAGGAGATGGGTATGTTCACCACGTCGAAACTCTGCTCCACTTGGTTGAGGCCGCTCTGTGGCTGGTGCAATATGTTCAGTATGCTGTCTTTCACACTTCCAAAGTAAACGTTTTTGTTTGCCACAACAAGCAGCTCGAGGGTTTTGCCCGACGAACCGCGTTTCTGACCGGCATTGCCATTGCCACACGAAGCATATAGGGCTGCCACTGCCGCCATCGCCATAACTAAAAGGGTGCGTTTCATGGTTTTTTGCTTTTTTTTTGTTTTATATCAACGTGTTTTGTTCGATTTTATTTTTTTTAGAAGGTCAAAGACATTCCCAAGCTGGGCATGATGGGCAGCTGATCCACCCGTTCGAAAGTGAGGCGGTTGAAATAGAACATGTTGCTGCGGTTGTAGAGGTTGGTAACGCTGAGACTGATGTCGAGAATGGAGCGTTTGCCGAACGAGAAACGTTTTTTCACCGAAGCGTCGAGGCGGTGGTACGAGGGCAGGCGTCCGCCGTTCACTGTGGCGTAGTATATGCCTGTTTCGCCGTTTTCGAGGCGGTAGTCGGCGTTTAGTCCGCCGCCAAGGGTTATGTTTTCGTACAGACCCAGGGTTTGTGTGTAGGGAAATCCGCTGCCGTAGTTCCAGCGCAGGCTGAACTCCCAGTCGAGTTTTTGCCCGGCTTTGTAGGTGAACAGCACGTTGAGGTTGTGGCGGCGGTCGTAGTGGGGGTTGTAGGTAACCAGTTCGTCGGAACGTTCAACAAATCCCAGCGAGTATGCCACCCACAGGTACGACATGCCGTAGGTGCTGCGTGCGCTGATATCCACGCCATAGGCCTTGCCCTGCTCTATGATGAAATCCTTGCGCAGGTACTCGGGCTTTTCGTACATGCCGCCTTCCTGATATTCGGCACTGTTGTCGTACATCAGGTTACGGTTCATATTCACCAGCTGCGAGAAGTTTTTGAAATAGGGCTCCACGTTGAACGACAGCCAGTCGGTGGCATCGTATTCCACTCCAAAAATCAGGTGCTGGGCGTTTTGCACACAGCTGTTCACCTCCTCGCCGCGGAAAGTTTCGGTGATGCCGAGATTTTCGGAGCCGGTAAGGAAGCCGTTGAAAAGGTTCACCACATCGTTGTCGGGACGAGCATCGAGAAAATTCTGGCTGTAAAGTCCGGCGGCAAGTTTCAGACGCAGGTTTTCGCCAATTTTAAATTTCACTGCCAAACGCGGTTCGGGATAGAATTCGGCAACGGAGGCGTAGTACACCAGCCTTAGGCCGGGTTCAAGGATCCATCGGTCGCGGTTCATCTTGTATGTGGCAAAAACTGCCAGTTCGCTGGTGTTTTCGGTAACGGCGAACTTGCGGCTGTACTGGTTTTGGAAAGAGTAGTCGGTGCGGAACATCTCCACGTTGATGCCATAGGTGAGCTTGTCCTTGCCAAAGAAATTCACAATGTCTAGCAAAGCCGAAAGCCCCCCTATCTCGCTGGTACGCGGGGCCATGCCTGTGTTCTGCACATCGCTGAACGATATTTTATAATCGGAATAGGCAATGGTGCCTTCCACAAGGGCGTCGCTGCCCGGCACTATCACAAAATTGGTTCCGGCTCCGTAGTTGGTCCAATTGTAGTCGGCTATGGCCTGATAGTTGGAAACCCAGTCGTTGTAACCAAAGCCGAACACGCTGAGCTTGCTGCCCGACTCGGCTTTGAAGCTAAGTTTTCCATAAACATCGAGAAAATCGTACGGCAGACCACCGTCTATATAGGGGTACAAAAGTTTTGAGGAGTGCGAGAGGTATGAGTTTTTTGCAGTGATGAGGTAGGTGATGGCCGACTTGCTGTCGGGGCGTTCCCGTTTCAGGGGACCTTCCACAAGCAGTCCGGCGCCCATGGTGTTGGCGCTTATCTTGCCGGTGTGGCGTTTGCTGTTGCCGTCGCGGGTGGTGATGTCTATCACCGACGAGATGCGTCCTCCGTATTCGGCACCGAAACCGCCGGTATAAACATCGGCATTGAGAATAACGTCGGTCTCAAAAACCGAGAAAAGGCCTATGGAGTGGAACGGGTTGTAAACCACCATGCCGTCGAGCAGCGATTTGTTCTGTATCATGGAGCCTCCGCGAATGTAAAGCTGTCCGCCTTGGTCGCCGGTGAAATTGATGCCCGGCAGCACCTGCAGATACTGTGCTATGTCGGCCTGACCGCCAATGGATGGCATCTGCTGTATCTCCATCGGTGATATTTTTTCCACCGACACCTTGGTGTTGTCGCGACGTTCCTGTTTTCGTCCCGACACCTTAACGGTGCTCAGTGTTTTCACACTGGGTTTCAGCTCTATATGCAGCTGTACAGTCTGTCCGGCAGATTTTATCACCACCTTTTCGGAATGCTCTTCGTAGCCGATGTATTTCACCAGAAGGTTATATTCACCGACAGGAATTTTGTTGATAAGGAAAAACCCGTTGATGTCGGTGGCCGCACCATAGGTGGTGTTCTCCAATATCACATTGGCAAAAGGCACGGGCTCGCCATTATCTTTGTCGTACAGAACACCCTTCACAGTGCTCTGTGCCACAAGGCAAAGCGGGAAAAACACAGCTGCTATAGCAATAAAAAACAGTTTACGCATTGTGTATCAGTGTAATATTTTAAAAACAAGTTCTTTAATCAGTTCTCCGTCGGTGGTGGTGCCGGTATTGCCGATACCTTTCGACTTAAGGTCGGCATCCTTCAGATAGCCTATTATGGCCGCCAGCTTGGGCAATGTGTAATTGCGGGCAGCTACTTGGTAGTCGGACACAAAATAAGGGTTCACGCCAAGTGCCGATGCTGCCTGCGACTTGTCGGCAAGCTGATTATAAATCATCACTTTTACGAAATATGTGTAAAGGTTTGGCAAAACACTCTGTATGGGATTGTCCTTGGGGTTGGCGGCAAAATGGTTCACTATGCGGTTGCACCTGAGCACGTCTTTGCGCCCAAGGGCCTTTTGCAGCTCAAACACATTGTAGTCCTTGCTTATGCCGATGTTGCGTTCGATAATGTCGCTGGTAACGGAGCCTCCCTTGGGCAGCGAGATGAAAACTTTGGACAACTCGTTGGCAATCTTGCTGGTATCGGTGCCCAGTGCCTCGGCAACAAGTGCGGCGTTTTGCTGCGATATGGTGTAGCCCTGCTCGGCGGTGTAGTTCGTTATCCATGCCGGCACCTGACTGTCGTACAGACTTTTCTTCTCGAAAACCACCCCCTTGGCGGCGATAGCCTTCTGCACTTTGGCGCTGCAGAATTTGGCCTTGCGGTAACAAAACACTATCACCGACTTCTCTGACGGGTGCTCGAGGTACGCGGCCAGCAGGTCCCACTCGCTTTTGCGGTTGTTGCTTTCAATGTCCTGAGCCTCTCTCACCACAATAAGGCGATGGTTGGAGGTGGGCATGGTGGGAAATTGTTTGGCAGTGTCCACGATGGAGCTCATGCTGACATCGCGACCATAAACCACCGTTTGGTCGAAACACTGGTTTTCCTCCGGCACCACCTCCTTTTCAAAAAATTCGGTGAGCACGTCGAGGGTGTGGTTCTCCTCGCCAAAAAAAAGGTACACCGGCTTGAGGTCGCCTTTCCTCACGCTTTCCTTTATCTGTTTCTCTGTAGTCTGTCGCGGTGCTGCAGCCATATCGCAAAAAAAATATTTACTTGATTATCAGTTTTTTCACTTGATGATTATCGCCATCGGCAATGCGAACGAAATAGATTCCTGCTGCCAGTTTTGGCAAAACGGTTTCGTTGTGTTTTTCGTTGGCCATACCTTGTGCCACCACCGAACCAAGGGCATCCACAACGGCAAAGTGCCTTGGAGCGGCTTGGCTGAACTCGAGCACAAGCAGCGATCCGTTGTGCAATGGGTTGGGATAAAGCACAAAATCGGCGTCATCGTCGGTAACATCCAAGCCAACGCTATTGGTGCAGAAACGCAACGAGTCAGAGCCGGTAACTGTTTGCACAAGAGTGCCATTGACATATCCTTCGAGGGTTACTTCGGACAGCAGGCGCTGCATGTACGACGACACCGACAGCCGCAGTGTGTAGCAGCCTGGCTGTGTGCAGAAACTCTCGCTGATATCCACACCGGTGAGGGCGTTGTGCTGGGCTATCACCGTGCCGTCGTCGCGGACAAGTGTCCACGTAACGTATTCGGCAATCCAGTCGACATAGCTGGCATAGCGGTCGGGAATGCGTATGCGGTATGTAACCTCGGTGCCGCTGTTCACCACTATGGGCAGCACAATAGTGTCGTTGGAGGTGTTTTGGTCGGCTTGTCCGTTGGGCTGCTCGCACCAGATGGTGAGGGTGTGGCTGCCGGGGGTTACGGCAATGCTGTTTAGCGTAAGCATCTGCGAAGCGTTGAGCACAAGACTGCCGCTCCACTGTTGCTGCTGCACTGTGCCGTTGTCTATCCTGTATTTGATGGCAATGGAGCGGATGGTGTCGTTGCCACGGTTCTGCAGTGTTATTTCGGGATATATGTTGCTAACGTTGCAGTAGGCCGTGTCGGTACCGGAATAAAGTATCAAGGCGTCACGGCTGAGTGCCGATGTGCAGGGGTCGTAGGGCGGGCAGGTGGTGGCACCGGTGTTGGCGGGGTCGAGCCAGTCTTTCAGTCGTGCCGACGACGACGAGGCGTTGTTGTTGGTCCACGAGTATGCCAATTTCCCGTAGTAGTCGCTGCCGCTGGTGTTGCTACACGAGGCCTCGCCGCCATGCAACTGTCCTATTATTCGGTGGTTTTGGTCGAATAGGGGCGAACCGGAGGAGCCGCCTTCGGTAGTGCCTTGCAGCCATCGCGAAACACACCAGTGGGTGCTGTCATCGATGCTGCTGGAATATGAGGAGCTTGAGGCGGCTCCGGCGTGCGAAATTTTCTTAAGGTCGCCGCTGGGGTGGTGTATGCCTGTTACAGCGGTTGGAGATGTGGTGGAGCTCGACCAGCCAAGATAAAGGGGGTCGTACGAATGCGGAACGGTGTCGTTGAGCAGTAGCAGGGCAAAATCGGATGCCGAGCCGCTGGCAATAAGGGTAGCGTAGTTCAGCGCATAGATAGTGGGACCCGTGGTGCCGTTGCAGGTGGCCGCCTCATGCTTGAACACAAACACGAAAGTGGATGGGCTGTAGCGGTCCACACAGTGGTTGGCGGTGAGGAAATAGGGTGTGCCGTCGTTCGAGGTGTTGTTTATCAACGCTCCGGTGCAATGGGCGGAACCGCCACGCAGTATCAGAGCCACGCCACGTTTCTCCATCTGCCATGCGGCACCCTGAGTGCAGTTTATGTTTATGTTGCAACTGCCCGACGAGCCGTAGGTGCCCTTGTCGGAGTTGAAAAATATGTCGCGGTAGCCGTGCACCACGGTGGATACCGAAATCTGGCCGTTGCCGCGCTGCGAAGCAGGCTCATAATACTCCATCACCACAGTACCGCCAGGGTATAGCGAGGTGGAGAACACCCTTTCGGGATTGTTGTTAAGCTCGGTGTATGCTCCGGTAACGTACTTGCGGTCGGGAGTGTAGATAAACATACGCGCGCCCGGCGGCATGTAGAAATGGTCGAAAATAAAATTCAGCGACTTGGCGCCACAGCAGGTAATGCGCAGTTGCCACACACGGTCGCCGCCGGGCAGCTGGCTCCAAAGTCCGGAATTATCCAACGTCAAATTTGTGTCCAGCTCGGCACCAAAACGGAAAGGACGTTTGGTATCGGTATTACGCTCATCCTCAAGCATATACTGTTTCACGTCCACTTCGGGCATAACCACCTCGGGCGGGATAGGCAATGCAGTGCCGAATGCCAATGGCGTTCCACCGCTATTTATCTGTGCCACAGCAATTTGCACAAAGGCAATTCCAAGAATGAGGGCTGTTATTTTTTTCATAGGTGTATGGTATTTAAATATTTTTTTTATTCGTTGTTTTTGGCGTAATGGTCTTTTTTGGAACCGCTGTAGAGGTCGAATTTCAGAAAACGGCATTCCAGCGGGCCGTTGAAGAGGTGTATTTTGCGCGAGGGATGCAGTCCAATGTTTTTCATGGCCTCGAAATCGGAGGTGATGAGCCATGCCGTTTTGCCGTCGCCATAGAGGTTTTTGAAAGTGTTGCCAATCATGGTGTACATCTGGTTGAGGTCGTCCACGGCAATGCGTTCGCCGTAAGGCGGATTGGTGATAATCATGCACTTGCCTTCGGGCGGTTCTTTGGTTTCGATGGATTCGTGGTAGAGCATAACGTCGTGGTGCAGTTTTGCAAATTTGAGGTTTTTTTCGGCCTGTTCCAGCACGTTAAGGTCTATGTCGGAGCCCCATATATCGTAATCGAACTCGCATATCTGGCGGTCGGCCCATTCCTTCACCCGTTTCCAGTCGAGGGTGCTGAACTCTTTCCATCGCATGAAGCCGAAACCTCGGCGGTAATACTGTGCCGGAATGTGGTTGGCAAACATGGCGGCTTCTATCAGTATTGTTCCCGATCCGCACATGGGGTCGAAAAAGCTGCAGTCGGCTTTCCATCCGCTGAGCTGTATCATGCCGGCGGCCAGCACCTCGTTGATGGGGGCAATGCCCACTGCCTGACGGTAGCCGCGTTTGTGCAGCGACTCGCCGGAGCTGTTCATCAACAGGGTTACGCGGTTGTTATATATGTGTATGTTGAACCGGTAGGTGGGGTTTTCGGATTCCACCGACGGACGGCGGCCAAACATGGCGCGGAAACGGTCCACAATGGCGTCCTTGGTCTTGAGGGCGGCATAATACGAGTTGGTGAAAATTTTGCTGTTGGCGGCCGATTCGATGAAGAAAGTGCAGTCCACGTCGAGTATTTTCTCCCATTGTATTCGGTAAACGTTGTCGTACAGCTCCTTGTCGTTGTTGGCCTCAAATTCGGCAAAAGGCTTAAGTATGGCCAGCGCCGTGCGGCAGCAGTAGTTGGCCTTGTAGAGGGTTTCCATTGTGCCCACAAAAGTTACTGCACGTGTTACGGGGGTTATCTCCTCGGCGCCAAGGGCTTTCAACTCTTCGGCCAGCGCCTCCTCCAAGCCGAACATGGTTTTGGCTATCATTTTAAACTTTTCCGACTTGGGATGCACCTCGCTCTGTTTTTTACCTTCTTTGATGATTATCATATCGTTACGTAGTTGAAAAATCCGAATAATTTAGTTTTGGGTTTAGTTATTGTTCATTCCGCAATTTTGCCATAAAACGCTGTGAATCAACAATAAAACGGGTATGTTCGGCCTCCCCTATCTTGCCCACTTCGTCGAAAGCCTCGATATGGAACACAAGGCGGCGTCCGTCGATTTCTATTAGTTTTGAGCGGCAGCGCACTTGCATTCCCAACGGAGTGGCTTTCAGGTGCTTGACATTAATTTCTATGCCCACGCTGGTAGTGCTTTCGAGTAGATAGCGGCCAATGCTGGTGTGTGCCGTCTGTTCCATAAAGGCCACCAGCGACGGAGTGGCGAACACTGGCAGCAGGCCCGACCCGCAGTTGGCAGCCGAATCGGCTTGGGTTACCGTTTTAACAAGTTCGTTTTCAATGCCTTGAGGTATGTTTATTTCCATATCAGTTGGATATTTTGTTGGTGTCTATTTTGCCGCGCACAAACGGATTGTGCTTGTCGCGGGTGCTTACAATGCATATATTCAGCTCGTAGCCGATGAGCAGTATCATACAGCTGAGCTGAATCCAAAGCATTATTATTATCAGTGTGCCGATGGAACCGTAGAGTGCGTTGTATTTCGAGAAATTTTCGATATACAGACGGAAACCGCTGGTAACAAGGAAAAAGAGTATGGTGGAGAGTGTGGCTCCTGCCGAAAAAAAGTTGAGCCGCTGTTTTTTCACCGGTGCCACGTAGTAAATGGCCGAAATCACGCCAAGTGCAAAAACAACCATCAGCACCCAGCGGCCTATATTGAGAACGTAGTACCAGAAATTTTTGGCTATCAAATCCTGCGAAAGCAGATAGGCCATCACATGCTTGTATCCCATCATTATGCTGAGCACCACCACCACCAGCACAAAAAGCAGGAACACAAGATAGAGGCACAGCAGTTTGCGTTTCACCAATGGCCGGGTTTCGATGATGTTCAGCGACTGGTTGAAAGCCTGCATGATGGAATCCACGCCGTTTACCGAAACCACAATGGTGCCCAGAAAACCCACCGACAGCAAAACGTTGTGCTTGTGGGTGAGTATTTCGTCCATTATGTTTACCACCTTGACATAAACATCGGGCGGTAACATCTCGTTTAGAGTGAGATACATCTCGTCGAGTATTCCCTGTATGGGAAAATACGGCAAGAGCGAAAAAAGGAATAGCAGCAGGGGGAAAAGCGCAAGAAAGAACGAAAAAGCCATAGCCTTGGCGCGGTTGGCGATGGAATCTTTGAGCAGGTTCTGTATAAAGAAATACAGCACGTCGAAAATGGGTACGCCCTGAAATCCCGGCAAGGTTATCTTGCGGATGATGTGCAGAAACTTGCGCACAGGACGCCAATAAAGCATCTTTCGCGGCAGTGCCTTGAAAAAAGCAGACAGGTCGGCTATTTTTTGTTTCCAGTTCATCACAATAGGGCGTTGTGCTAATTCCTTATTACACTATCAAACTGATATCCAGACTTTTGATATGATGTGTGAGGGCACCCACCGAGATATAGTCCACGCCGCTTTCTGCATACTGCAGCAGTGTTTGTTCTGTGATGCCGCCAGATGCCTCGGTTTCGTAGCGTCCGCCGATAATCTGCACCGCCTCTTTCAGCAGTTCGGGCGTGAAATTGTCGAGCATAATGCGCTGAACGCCACCCACGGCCAGCACGCGACGCAGCTCGTCGAGGTTGCGCACCTCTATCTCTATTTTGAGGTTCTTGCCTTTGTCGTGCAGATACTCGTTGGTTTTTTCGATGGCCTTTTCGATGCCTCCAGCAAAGTCTATGTGATTGTCTTTCAGCATTATCATATCGTACAGACCGAACCGGTGGTTTTCGGCACCGCCGGTTTTTACGGCATATTTTTCGAACAGGCGCAGGTTGGGTGTGGTTTTGCGGGTGTCGAGCAGACGGGTGTGCATACCGCGCAGCATGTCGGTCATGTGGCGTGTCTGTGTGGCAATGCCGCTCATGCGCTGCATGAAATTGAGGGCGGTGCGCTCGGCGGTGAGGATAGATGCCGACGGACCTTCGACGGTTAGTATCAGGTCGCCTTTGGCAACGGTGTCGCCGTCGGTTTTGAAAGTGGTAACCACCAGCGACGGGTCCACAATCTGGAACACCCGCCGCCCTACCGGAATGCCGCAAATAACGCCGTCGGCTTTGGCTATCATTCGTGCTTTGCCATGTTTTTTGGGCGGTATGCAGGCAAGGGTGCTGTGGTCGCCTTCGCCTATATCTTCGCGCAAGGCGGATTGTATTACAGGATCTATGTCGCTAATATTCACAGGTTTATGGTTTTGTTTCTATTCGATTATTTGACGTTTGCAAAATATTTTTCGGGCAAAAATTTCACCAGATAAAATAAATTGCAAAGATAAGAAAAAAAGTTGGGTTTTGCAACATTTTTTCACATTGATGCAGTAATCAGACAAGCCAAACGCTATGCCGGACAGGAGTCTTTTCCGGCTTCGGACAGCTACAAAAACAAACGGCTCCCCACCGATAGCGGAGTGCCGTTTGTTTCACAGTCGGGTTTTGGAGGAATTATTTCTTCATCACCTTGTCGGCGTCTTGAATGGCGTCCTCGAAGGTTTTCTGGATTCCGAGAGCGAAGGTAACGTCGACGTAGGGCTTTGTGGCACCGTCGTTGTTGTGAATATATATGGCGTAGTACTGGTCGTTCATACGATAGTTCCATTCGCCGCTCTCCATACCCTTTTCCAAGGTTTTCTCGGCCATCGCCTCTTTGTTTGATTTCACGTAGGCGGGACCTTCCACGTTTTTGCCGTCCTGCGACAGTTTTTTGGTTATTTCGTAGATTTTGCCTGCCCAAGCCTTGAACTCATCGGCAGTTATCGCCGTGCCGTCCTTTTTCTGAAAAACGGCCACAGCGCGCGAGCCTTGGTCGCCGTCGAATTTGTCAAAGCCTTCGGTTTGTTCGGTGAACTCGAAATCGGGCTGGATGTCGGCCAGAGTGAGGTTATAAGTGCGTTGCAGAGCGTCGGCACATTTTTCGATGCCGCTCATTTGGTCGAAAGACTTGGCATTCTGTTCAGTGGCGGCAGCCTCGCCGGTGTTATCGCCGGGCTGGTTGGCGTTTCCGCCGCAAGCGGCTATAAGAGCCATGCTTGCTGTGCACATCAGTGCAAGAAATACTTTTTTCATGATAAGAGATGTTTTTGTTACTAATTATTTGATTTTATTTAATCTGAATATTCCAAAGTATATGTCTTACCCTTGAAGTTGAGTGTCATGGTATTGCTGGAAATCGAGAATGTGGCGTTGCCCTCCGCCTCTCCGGTGTCGAGGTTTGTCATAGGCAAGGTGCCTTGTCCGCTCTGACGGGTGCCGGTATATGTGTAAACACCCACATACTGATCGTGGTAGGGAGCACCGTCTTCTTCGAAATAATTGTGTATCAAACGGGCTTCCCTTTCGTGGACACTTCCGTTGTAGAAAGCGCCTCCGAGCTCCACACCTATATAGACATAGTAGCGCTGGCGCTCTATCGTTAGGGGCTCGCTCTCGTAGTCCCACGTGGTAAATTTCACCGCAGCCCAGTCGTCGTTAGCAGCACCGCCGCCGCCGTTTTCTCCACCGCCGCCGTTGTCGTCGTCGCCATTACCGTTGCCGCCGCCGTTGTCGATACTTCCACTGCCGCTTCCACCAGCTCCAGTGGGTTCATTGTCTTTGTCGCCGCAGGATGTCAGCGCAAAAACAAACATCGCCGCAAGCATAATTGCAAATACTTTTTTCATGATTTTTATTGTTTTAAGGGGGATAAAATATTTAATTAAAAACTGTTGCAAACAAAAAGCCCCGGACCGGTGCCGTGTGCATCGTCCCGAGGCTGAGATTTTTTGGTGAAAACGTGTTTCTCCCGTCCGCTATGCTTTATAGTACGGGGGGGGGGGGATTATCAACGAGTTACAGCGTTTTACCATCTTTTTGTTTTTATGGTGACTTCTAATTTTACATTATTTTTGAATAAGGAGCCATTTTGTCCGATTTTTTTGCGAAGCCCGTTGAACCCTAAATTCAACAAATAAATGCAACACTTTTTGAAAAAAAGGAGTGCGTAAGCCACTAAACTTCAAGGGAGAAAAGGCAAAAAAAGCCGATTCTCCCTTGTTTGCGAAAAAACGCTTGTCTT
>ERZ842401.792-NODE-792-length-46707-cov-19.268413_pt1 | contig 46707 bp, 35 predicted proteins | sample MGYA00521270_ERZ842401 | MGnify/ENA primary metagenome ERZ842401 (study PRJEB31892, sample SAMEA3878208) | bioreactor metagenome | biome: Moose rumen | place: Sweden | collected 2011-10 | study: EMG produced TPA metagenomics assembly of the PRJEB12797 data set... | reverse complement strand
TTTGGCTGCGCGGCTTAGCCGTTACACCGTATATTGAAATTTTAACGAACTATTGTTATTAGAAAAGCTTTCTTAAATCCTTTACCCTGACAGCTTTCTTCTCGTCGGACACGTTGAGAGTTCCCTTTGGAACTAAACGTACCTTAGGTGTAATGAGGATCTCATCTTTCAGCTGACGTGTAATCTCTTTCACCAGTTTCTCAAGTCGCTGATAATCGTCAGTGAACAGTTGGCTAAGTTCTACCTCTACAGTCATAGTGTCATTATTATCCTTCGTCTCCAGTGTGATGAGATAATCAGTGCTCAGCTCCTTGAACTTCAGCAATATCTTCTCAATCTGTATAGGGAAGATGTTGACACCCTTGAGAATCATCATGTCGTCGCTGCGTCCCTGCAGGCGTGCCAGACGTTTATGGTGCCTGCCACACGGACATTCGCCAGGTAAGATTCTGGTGAGGTCACGTGTACGGTATCTCAGCAATGGCATCGCCTCACGATTGATCGTTGTGATAACCAACTCTCCCAACTCTCCTTCGGGAACAGGCTCCAATGTCACAGGGTCGATAATCTCCACAATGAAATAGTCTTCCCATATATGCAGACCGTTTTGCTCCTGACATTCGAAAGCCACACCAGGTCCCATCATCTCAGATATACCGTATGAGTTGTATGCCTTGACACCAAGGTTTTTCTCAATGCGCTGGCGTTGTTCCTCACTGTGTGGCTCTGCTCCAATACATAGGATGCGAAGCTTTGTGTCTTTACGTGGGTCGACACCTTCTTCTTGCATTACCTCATAGATACGTGAGGCATAGCTCGGGATGGCATGTAGGACAGATGTTCCAAAGTCCGTTATGAATTTTATTTGCCGCTTAGTATTTCCCGCTGCAGCCGGTACGGTCAGCATGCCAACCTTCTCTGCGCCATATTGGAAACCAAGACCTGCGGTAAACATACCGTATCCTGCTGAGTTCTGGAATACATCCTCAGGGCGGCTACCCACCATCCACAGACATCTGGCAACGGCATTCTGCCACTCATCGAGATCTTTCTGTGTATGAAGGACAACCGTCGGATTGCCCGTTGTTCCACTGGACGAATGCAGGCGTACGCAATCTTTTAAAGGTACAGCTGCCAGCCCGAAAGGATAATGCTCACGTAAATCCTCCTTTGTAGTGAACGGCAGTTTACGAATGTCATCCAAAGACTTAATGTCTTCTGTTGATATACCTAATTGCTTGAATCGTTCTTGATAAAATTCTGTATTCAAGCAAAGTTTCACAGTCTCTTTTAGCCGTGTAAATTGAAGCTTGTTCAAATCTTCACGGCTCATAGTCTCCATTTCTGGATTGAAATAGTCAGAATATCTCTCCATGGCTGCAAAGGTACGCATAAGCGAGCACAAAACCAAAAGAAAACGCTTTTTTCTTTTTTTGTCGAGCGGTAGTACCTTCTTCAAAGGTACGCATAAGCGAGCACAAAACCAAAAGAAAACGCTTTTTTCTTTTTTATGCCGAGCGGTAGTACCTTCTTTAAAGGTACGAAAAAGCGAGGATAAATAAAAAATAATACTGTTTTATTTTGTAATTTCATTGAAAATATCTAACTTTGCAGCCGTTTAAATAAAAAAGGACATTAAAATAGTTGGATGAAGAATGACAAAATGAAGAATCAGTACCGCGTGAATGAGCAGATTCGCGTTAGGGAAGTACGTGTTGTAAGCGATAATGGGGCAGAGGTGATGCCAATACGCAAAGCATTGGACTTGGCACAGCAAGAAGGAGTAGACCTTGTTGAGATTTCCCCGAATGCACAACCGCCAGTTTGTCGGATCATCGACTATTCCAAATTCCTGTACCAGCAGAAGAAGCGTCAGAAAGAGATGAAGCAGAAGCAGGTTAAGCAGGAAGTGAAGGAAATCCGTTTTGGTCCTCAGACTGATGAGCATGACTACCAGTTCAAACTGAAGCATGCCATAGAGTTTCTTGAGGAAGGGAATAAAGTCCGTGCGTACGTGTTCTTCCGTGGAAGGAGTATTCTGTTCAAGGAGCAGGGTGAAGTCCTTCTCCTTCGTTTTGCTAATGACTTGGAGGAATATGGAAAAGTAGAGCAGTTGCCAAAGCTCGAAGGCAAGAAGATGTTCTTGTATATGGCACCCAAGAAAGCTGGAATCCAGAAGAAGAGTCAGCAGAAACGTGATAATGAGCGCAGGGAAGCCGAGGCAAAAGAGGCAGCAAAGGTTATGCAGGAGGCTCAGGCATCCAACAATGGGCTCTTTGCTAATGCCAAAGGCGGTGAAGACGCATTAAAGAAGCTGCAGGATTAATTAAATGAAGAGAGTGAGTGCGTAACGCCCGGTATATGCGTTGCCACTATTAATATTAACAATTTAAAAAATAAAAAAATGCCAAAAGTAAAGACAAAGGCCAGTGCAAAGAAGCGTTTCCGTTTCACTGGCACAGGTAAGGTAAAGAGACATCATGCTTACCACAGTCACATTCTGACTAAGAAAACAAAGAAGCAGAAGAGAAACCTGGTTCACCAGGCAATTGTAGATCCAAGTAACATGAAGCAAGTAAGAGATTTACTCTGTCTTCGTTAAACATTAGTCAAACATTTAAAACAAGAAAATTATGCCAAGATCAGTAAATCACGTTGCGTCAAAAGCAAGAAGAACACGAATTCTGAAACTCACTAAGGGTTATTTTGGAGCTCGTAAGAATGTCTGGACGGTAGCAAAGAACACTTGGGAGAAGGGTTTGACTTATGCATACCGTGACCGTAAGAACAAGAAGCGTAACTTCCGCGCATTGTGGATTCAGCGTATCAACGCTGCTGCCCGTCTCGAGGGTATGAGCTATTCACAGTTCATGGGTGCTCTTCATAAGGCAGGTATCGACCTGAACCGTAAGGTTCTTGCCGACCTCGCAGTCAACAATCCAAAAGCTTTCAAGGCTATTGTTGATAAGGTGAAGTAAGAAACGTCATAGTTTTTACTAAGTATATGACCGCAGTCTTCTATATTGGGGACTGCGGTTGTTTTTTCATGTCTTTTTGAACTGTAGCGGTGTCATCCCTGTGTTCCTCTTGAAATATTTACAGAAGAACGCAGGATTTGGAAATCCCATCTCGTCAGCAATCTGTACCGTAGTTTTGTCAGAATGCCTTAGTTCAGCTTTGATGCGTGTTACCAGTGCCCGGTCAATCCATTCCTTGGCAGTGCTGCCGCTTGCATTGTGGATAATTGTGCCAAGATACCGCTCAGTAAGGCACATCTTATCTGAATAGAATTTAATCTGGTGTTCCTTATGGCAGTATTTGTTTACCAAATAGATGAAGCGGTCAAAAATAGTTTGCTCCCGTGACATAGAGCTTTGCATGCGGTCAGAATAGATCTTGTATAGTCTGTCATAATGGTACATTAGTGTGGCGACAAGACTGCAAATGGCCTGATGGTTGTAATCTGGTTGATGGGTCATATGCCAAATGAGGTTGATGATACTGCGTGTGGTTTCAATCTCGGCGCTGTCCACTTGCAATTGGAAATCTCGTATTTGTCCGTTAAATGCGAGAGGCATTTGATTTTGCGTGAACGGCATGGGAAAGTCAGAGAACAGTCCTATACCGTAGATCTCAAAGTCTTTTGATATGTTGACAGGGTTGATAATTGTGCCAGGTCCAAGGAATGCTATTGTTCCTGCCGTAAGGTGTCGCTCTACAAGATTGATGTTTATGCGTGCTTCCCCTTTGTTGATATATCCTAAGCGATGGTCGTCTATAATAAACGGTGGATTTTGCTGTATGATGAATTTGAAGAATTCAGCGTTGCCATGGATAACCGCCATCTCATTGTTTATTAACACGTGTTCACGCATCTCGTTTATATGAGGCTCAAGAATGTTCCTCATTTGTAGGAAATTCATTAGTTTAGGTTTTCTGTTCATAGCCCATTTGTTCTTGTTTATGGTGCAAAGGTAATAAAAAAAGGTCTAATGTTGCTATTCTTGTTTCAGAATCGAACAAAAAGAACATTTATTTATACTCTAAGATAATAAAGAAATGAAGTATTAGTGGTAATTTTGCATTGTGAATTAAAGATATTCAGAGATGAAGAGATTTTTGTATAGTTTGTTATCTGTTTTTGTGAGCATGCCGTTCAGTACTTTATCAGCCCAGTCGCTTGAGGAGTGTCAGAAGGCGGCAGAGCGTAATTATCCACTTATTAAACAATATGGTCTTATTGAAAAGGCAACCGACTTTACGGTAGGTAACATTCAGAAGGGGTGGTTGCCACAAATAACCGCCTCGGCACAGGCAACATACCAAAGTGATGTTATGTCGTGGCCTGACCAGATGCAGGGAATGCTAAGTCAGATGGGTATAGACATCGTCGGTTTAAGAAAGGACCAGTATAAAGTAGGTATAGACATTAATCAGGTGGTGTTCGATGGTGGGGCAATAAAGAGCCGGCAAGATGTTGTACGTCAGCAAGGTAATGTGCAGGCTTCGCAGAATGCGGTAAATATATATAATGTTCGCATGCGCGTGAATGAGATGTATTTCGCATTGTTGCTTCTCGAAGAGCAAATCCTTCTTAATAAAGATTTGCAAGAACTCCTCAATACCAGTGAGAAGAAGCTTGAGTCGATGTATAACCGTGGTGCGGCTGCGGAGAGCGATTTTTATAATATAAAGGCAGAAAGGCTAAAAGTTGTGCAACAGAACACAAGCTTAAATTCGCAACGTTCTGCCATTATGAGGATGTTGTCGGCTTTCTGTGGTTTGGAAATTACTAAAGTTGTGAGACCCGACGACAATAGGTTAGACATTGTCAATATGTCAAACAACCGTCCAGAGCTGAAAGTCATTGACGCCCAAATGCTCTTGGCTGACGCAGAGGAGAAAAGTCTTGACGCAGCATTAATGCCGAAGCTTGGATTGTTTGCTCAAGGATATTACGGCTATCCAGGTTATAATGTGTTTGAGGATATGCTAAGTCATAAGTGGTCGCTTAACGGAATGATTGGCGCAAAGCTTTCCTGGAATATCGGAGCGTTATACACAAGAAAGAACGATAAGGCAAAGATACAGTTGCAGAGAGAGGTGACAGAGAACAACCGTGAAGTCTTTCTTTTCAATAATAATTTAGAACAGATACGACAGAATGAAGCCATTGACCGTTACCGTAGACTCCTTTCAGATGACGATGAGATAATTACTCTACGAGCGAAAGTAAGGAAAGCCGCAGAATCCAAGCTTTCACATGGAATCATTGACGTCAATGAGCTTATTAAGGAGATTAATGGTGAAAATGCGGCTAAGGTTCAACGGTCTATACATGAGATTGAGATGTTGAAAGAAATTTATAGTATGAAGTATATATCAGGACAAGATTAAAAGTAATATATATGGAACGGAAAAGAGAAAACACATTGAAGAGTGTGGGGAGGTTTTTGCATACAATAAGTGCTATTGTCTTCATAGCTCTGGTTGCATCATGTAATGACAATGAGAAGGAATATGATGCCACAGGTACGTTTGAGGCTACAGAGATAACCATCTCCGCTAAGACGTCGGGTGAGTTAATCGTGTTTAATGTTAGTGAGGGGAATAATCTTTCTGCCGGGACGATAGTTGGTAATATTGATGCTAATCAGCTGAAGCTGAAAAAGGATCAGCTTGATATGACAAATAAGCAGTTGGCAGCTACAAGGAAGCAGTTGTCTTCAACAAAAAATGCAACGAATAGTAAGCAGCTTGACTTGGAGAAGCAGTTGGCAGGCATCAAACAGCAAATCGCCAATGCGCAGCGTGAGAGACAACGTTATGCAGAGCTCGTCAATGATGGTGCTGTACCCAGAAAGCAGTTGGATGAAATAGTGTATCAAATAAATGTGTTGGAAAAGCAACTTGCCGCGACACAAGACCAGATACGTAGTAATAATGCCAGCCTTGTCAATCAGAGCAATAGCATCAATGCACAAATAGAGGGTGTGGATGCTCAGCAGGCGAGCACTGAGGTGCAGAAGGCGCAGGTCGATGATCTGATTGCTAATACAGAGATTAAGGTTCCAATCAATGGTACGGTATTGGAGAAATACGTTGAAAGAGGGGAGTTTGTCACTATTGGTAAGCCTTTGTTTAAGATTGCCGACACCCAAAATATGGTTATACGTGCGTATGTTACATCCACCCAGCTCCAGAAAATAAAGTTGGGTCAGAAAGTAAAGGTGTTTGCAGACTTTGGTGACAAGCAGAAGAAAATGTATGATGGGACAGTCACATGGATTTCAAGTCGTTCAGAGTTTACCCCCAAGACAATTCTTACAGATGATGAGAGAGCAGATATTGTATATGCCGTGAAAGTGGCATTTAAGAACGATGGATATGTTAAGATTGGTATGTACGGAGAAGTGAAGTTCTCAATGTAAATTGGCAGTATGGATTTTCTTGAGGTAAACAATGTCAGTAAGTCCTTTGGAAAAGTGAAGGCACTCGATGGCGTCTCATTCTCAGTCGGTAGAGGAGAGGTCTTCGGACTGATAGGTCCTGATGGAGCTGGTAAGACTACACTTTTCAGGCTGATGGCAACGCTTCTCTTGCCAGACTCAGGTAGTGTTTGTGTCGACGGATTTGATACAGTGACAGAGATGAGAGACATCAGGCGGAGAGTGGGGTATATGCCGGGTAAGTTCTCACTATATCAGGACTTGACAGTTGAGGAAAATCTCAAGTTCTTTGCTACACTTTTCAATACGACTGTGGATGAAGGTTACGATTCCATAAAAGCAATCTACTCGCAGATTGAGCCATTCCGTAATCGAAAGGCGGGAGCATTATCTGGCGGAATGAAACAAAAGTTAGCTCTTTCTTGTGCTTTGATTCATCAGCCCAGCGTTCTGTTTCTTGACGAGCCAACAACAGGTGTTGATCCGGTGTCGAGAAAAGAATTGTGGGAACTGCTCTTGATGCTCAAGGAGCGTAACATCACGATTGTGGCTGCGACACCATATCTTGACGAGATAAGACATTGTGAGCGAGTGGCTTATCTTTCCGAGGGTCATGTTCAGGCTATTGATACTCCAGATGCAGTATTGACTCAATTTGCTTCGGTGTTTAACCCTCCACCTGTTAATGTTGACGTTGACGTTAACGTTAGATCTGAAGACTATGCCATCGAGGTCAGTCATCTTGTTAAAGCTTTTGGAACGTTTCATGCTGTTGATGATATATCCTTTAAGGTAAGGAAAGGCGAGATATTCGGATTCCTCGGTGCAAACGGAGCTGGAAAAACCACAGCCATGCACATGCTCACAGGGTTGAATCAGCCAACAAGTGGTACAGGGAAAGTATCTGGTTACGACATTAGAACCCAACATGAGGAGCTGAAAAAGCATATCGGTTATATGAGTCAGCGATTTTCTTTGTATGAGGATTTGACCGTTGCTGAGAATATCCGTCTGTTTGCCGGCATATACGGTATGAGTGATGACGATATCAGCCGTAAGACCGATGAGCTGTTGACGCGGCTTAACTTCACCAGTCATCGCAATGACTTGGTGAAAAGTCTGCCGTTGGGGTGGAAGCAGAAACTGGCATTCTCGGTTAGTATATTCCATGACCCAGGTGTCGTGTTTCTTGATGAACCGACGGGTGGTGTCGATCCTGCCACGCGCCGACAGTTCTGGGAACTCATATATGAAGCGGCAAGGCAGGGTATTACCGTGTTTGTCACCACTCACTATATGGATGAGGCAGAGTATTGCAACCGCATCAGTATCATGGTCGATGGTAAGATTAGTGCCATGGGAACGCCAGAAGAGCTGAAACGTCAGTATAATCAACCCGACATCGATCATGTGTTTACTTATTTGGCTCGTCAGGCAACAAGGTCGTCTGACTAAAATGTCGTTAGAACGTAATAACGTTATATCGTAATAAAGAAAAGAAATGAAACAATTTATTTCATTAGTAATTAAAGAAGGCCGCCACATCTTGCGTGATAAGCGAACGATGCTTATCTTGTTTGTTATGCCTGTATTACTAATGCTGATTTTCGGCTTTGCCATTACCAATGACATACGTAACGTACGGGTCGTGGTGGTGACGACAAACATGGACAGACAGGTTATTGACCGCCTCGATGCCTCCCATCTGCGGCGGGAGGCATATAAAACATTGTCTAAGAGCCTGTTGCCGCAGACAACAGGTTCGGAATACTTCTCTGTTGTTGCCACGGTGCCTACTCCGAGGGAGGCAGAGATGTTTATACGTAGTCAGCGTGCAGACATCGCAGTTATAAATAGTCCAGACAATACATCAATAAAACATAATGGTGCGTCTGCGTCACCTAATCTGCAACTGATGGTGGATGCCGCCGACCCAAATATGGCGCAACAGTGGTTGAGCTATGCTCAAAACATTATTTCAATGCCACAAGACGGCGGCACTCTCGCACACTCACCCGTAAATGTAAAGATGCTGTATAATCCCCAGATGAAGTCTGCCTACAATTTTGTACCAGGCATTATGGGTATGTTGCTGTTGCTCATCTGTGCTATGATGACTTCAGTGTCTATCGTCCGAGAGAAGGAAAAAGGAACCATGGAGGTACTGTTGGTGTCACCTGTACAACCTTTGGTTATTATCATAGCCAAGGCCGTTCCCTATCTGTTGCAGGCATTCTTGGTATTATTGCTCATCCTCATCATGTCGTTCACTGTATTGGGTATTCCTATGGCGGGCTCTCTTGTCTGGGTGATAGTAGTATCGCTGATATATATTCTTCTTGCCTTGTCGTTGGGATTGTTGATTTCCAACATCGCCAAGACACAGTTTGTTGCTCTGCTCGTGTCAGCCATGGTGTTGTTGTTGCCTACAGTGATGCTCTCCGGTATGCTCTTCCCTGTGGAGTCCATGCCACAGCCCTTACAGTGGATCGCTTTCGTCATTCCGCCGAGATATTATATTCAAGCCATGCGTAAGCTAATGATAATGGGTGTGGGTATCAATGAGGTATTGCCTGAGGTCATAATGCTGTCGCTGATGACATTGCTTCTACTGCTTGTCTCGCTGAAGAAATTTAATAGTCGTTTGGAATAATTACCGTTAATGCTTATGTTGAAGTATCTTTTAAGAAAGGAATTCCTACAGATCCGGCGAAACGCATTTATGCCGAAGGTCATCCTCATATTCCCGGTAATGATTATGTGTGTCATGCCTTGGGTCATGAACATGGAAATCAAAAATATAAGGGTTGATGTCGTTGACAACGACCATTCTACCGTGTCTCGGCAGCTGCTTCATAGGATAGAGGCAAGTAAGTATTTTATTTTCAATGGCCAGAAAGACAGCTATGCGCAAGCACTTCGTGATATAGAACATAGCAAGGCTGATTTAATACTGGTTATTCCTCAACAATATGCAAGTAAGCTGAGCCGTGGTGAGCATCCGCAATTGCTTATTGCGGCGAATGCCGTGAATGGTACCAAAGGTTCCATGGGAAGCGCATATCTTACTAATATAGTTATGTCTTCCATCCCGGGATTAACGTTAGCGTCAACGTTAACTCAGCCCCTTAGCCTATATAATAAATATCAAGACTATAAAGTCTTTATGATACCGGCATTGATAGGTATTCTCCTGATGATGCTATGTGGTTTCTTGCCTGCGCTGAACATTGTAGGTGAGAAGGAGGCTGGTACTATCGAGCAGATTAATGTCACACCGGTATCGAAATGGACTTTCATTCTTGCGAAGCTCATTCCTTATTGGCTTATTGCCTTAGTTGTAATGACGGTATGTTTTGTCTTGTCATGGGCTATCTATGGCATCACCTGCCAAGGTTCACTGCTACTTGTTTATATGATTGCAATCTTGTTGGCACTGTTCTTCTCTTCATTAGGGTTGGTGGTGTCCAATTACAGTGATACCATGCAACAGGCAATGCTCGTTATGTGGTTCTTTGTAGTGTGTATGATGCTTCTCAGTGGCTTGTTTACTCCCGTGCGTTCTATGCCGTCATGGGCGTACCTTACAACATACGTCAACCCCATGCACTATTTTGTTGACGCCATCCGTACGGTTTTTGTGCGTGGCGGAACCCTGAATAGCATCATACATCAGGTGGCAGCTCTGTCACTTGCGGCACTTGTTATGGGGCTATGGGCTGTGCAAAGCTATAAAAAGAATAGCTAATGTGTTAAAAAAACACCAAATCATAATACTATTTTGATAAATGCTTGTATTATTTTGTAAGCATTTGTCAAAATAAATTATATTTTATTACCTTTGCAGCTACTTCGTAAACGATTGCGTAAGCAAAATAGTATATATCATTAACAAAAGTAATAAAACTAAAACAAAATAATATCAATGAGAAAGAATCTATTATACTTGACAACTAAGATGTTTGGATGGATAATGCTCTTAGTAAGCCTGATGGCTTTTGAAGAAGCGAAGGCACAGACGGATAAAACAATCGATGTAAAAAATATATGGTCCGATAGTTATTATAGTGAAAATGAATTAATAAAGGGTAAGTCATATAATATAACATTCAGTAATCGTTCTTTTGCTGTAAACAACTGGGAATTCCTTGCACTTCCATTCGAAGCTTCAAAAACAGTTCTTGATAATGCTTTTGGAGAAGGAAACTATGAATTACAAGAATTTGATCAATTGGATGGGGTTACATTTAAATTTAAGAAGATGGAGACTCCTGCTATGACAACAGCAAAACCATACCTTATTAAGATTTTGACGACAGCGGTTAATAATCCTACATTTAATAATATTATATTGAATGCAAATAGTCAAGCAGATGAAGTACAATTGGGTAATGCGTCAACCGTGATTCTACGTTCTGCCTTATGGACTTATGATGGTAATACAATTATCAATAATAATGATAGCAAGCCATATTATCCGTTATTCGAGGGGAGCTTAGTTGCAGCGGGATGGTATGGCGATGGTATAAGAAATTTAATTTCCGTTACAGGAGCTTACGCTCGTTCAAAGGATGGTACATCAGTACCAACAATAAGTATTGAGACTTCAGGGGGCGGTTCTGGTTCAGGGGGTGACGATCCTGTTGACCCGACTTCACTTTCCTACAAAATTGCGAATAAGTTACAGTTGACAAATGCTCCGACTATCTATATAACATTGCCGGATATAGGCGACACGTCTTTAGATAACTACCTTTATAAAAAAGGAGGAAATAGTACAAAGGAAGCTGAGGCTCCGTACCGCCGTGCAAGCATCAAGGTTGTTGCTACTGAAGACACAACAAGTCCACACTACATGGAGTCGTTCGAGGAAGATGCCGACCACTTGCAGGTTAAAGTCCGTGGAAACTCTACCGCACTTCAGGGGGTACCTGATGCAAAGCGCGCTTATCGCCTGAAGTTTGCAAAGAAAGACAAAACTACAGGCAAGAACTTCAAACATGATATGATTAATGGCGGTTACAGCAAACGTAACTGGGCTTTGCTTGCCAATGTATTTGATCACTCGATGATTCGTAATGCTCTTACATGCGAGTTGGGAAAAATTGTCGGTATGCCATTCAATCCTGGATACAAGTTTGTAGACCTTGTCATTAACGACCAATATCGTGGTACATACCAAGTGACTGACCATCCGGAGGTTGACGGTGACCGTATCAATGTGAATGAGGACACGGGATGGTACGTGGAGTTTCAGGGACGCAGTGATATGTGTGACTTCCCGATGTGCTTTGCGGAAGGTGGTATCACAATGAACATTAAGAATCCTGAGCCGGCATATACTGGAACTGAAACTACACGTGCCGATAGTGCAGCTGTGGAGAATGTCATAATAAACGAGGTAAAGGACTGGTTCCGTAACACTTGGACAAAAGGCTTTAGTACCGGTTATACCAATCCTAATACAGGATGGCGTGCATATAATGATGAAGAGACATTACTGAAGTGGTGGATTATTACAGAGATTACCGGTGACTATGACGGACTGATGACCGTAAAGGCATACCGTGAGGCCGATGGTAAATTGTGCTGGGGACCTGTATGGGATAAGGACTTGGCGTATGGTAATTATTCTTCTATGTCCGACGCAGACGGAACACTTGTAAAAGACTTGACTGCTAATGGATCAAGTGTCAAAAACTATTTCCTTGATAACTTTGCAAAAGACCCAAAGTTCATGGCAAGTGTAAAAAGTAAGATGGATGAGTTGGTGACAGCAGGTCTAAAAACGACACTTTGCAATAAGATTGACGATTTGGCTGCCCTTGTCTCTCAGACAGAGGCTCTTAACTATACCAAGTGGGCATACAATCGTGTGCAAGGTGGTTTGGAAGTCTATTATGGAGATGTTAGCGGATATGACAACTATGCGGCATATATAACACAGCTGAAAAACTGGATAAATGCTCGTGTTGATTATGTGCAAAGCGAGATAAATACGTTATATAATGCAACTAATCCAGCTACGCCAACAGCATGGACCTTCGATGTTACAAGTAACCCTTGGAGTGAAACGATGAATGGACATAAAGATGTTTTGCGAAATGTAACCATGACAAACCGCACCCTGACTGCCAATCTGTGGAATGCTGTAAGTTTCCCATTTGATATAGACAACACAATGATGAAATCTGTATTTGGTGATGAATTTGAACTGAAAACATTTACTGGCATCTCGGAAGACGGAACAAGCATGCTCTTCACAACACCTGTTGACGAAGCAATAGCAGCTGGTATTCCATATCTCTTAAAACCATCAAAGGCTGTGGATGCCTCTCCGCTATTCAATGGTGTCATACCTTCTGTAAATGTGGGATATTATAACAACACATTGATTAATGGTTCTACAATAACATTTGGTAATTATACATTTGCGGCACATATTTTTAATAATAATCTTGTAGTAGATGGAACTGTTAAATTAGTTGGTACTGATGGAACAACACTTAGTACTCCAGAAAAAGTAAATACTTATGATACAAAAGTTGCCGTAGATGGTTGTATGGCATATATACAGATTCTTAACTCTGCTGAGGCTCCAACAATAACATTCCCTTCAGATAATCCGAATGTCCGCACTCAGCTCACCAATATCCCAACTATCTACATCGATACTAAGGACGGTGCAGCAATAAATCCAAGTACGGGTGACTATGTCAGTGCTGCCATTGAGGTTATGGATGCGAACGGTACGTTGACTCCATTTACTGAAACGGATGAGTTCCTTGAAATCCGAGGACGTGGTAAGGCGGAATGGGCTGTAGATGGTGGTAAGAAGTCGTATCGACTGAAGTTTGCAAAGAAGCATAAGTACGACCTTACTGGTGCCGGATATACCAAGCGTAACTGGGTGCTTGCAGCTAATGCCGCTGACGAGAGTCTCATAAAGAATGCCCTTACAAAGAAACTGGGCGATCAGATTGGTTTGCCATTCACTCCTAATACTTGCTTCGTAGACTTGGTTGTAAATGGCGTGTATCTTGGAACATACACGGCAATGGACTTTGTAGAGGCTGACCGCGAGGATGGAGTTTCCCGTAGAGTTGATGCAGATGAGAGTACAGGTTGGCTGCTTGAACTGGTTAACGAGGACGGAGTAGACAAGACTGGTGACGTTTATCTTTCGGGTACCAACTTTAATTCGCCTTGGGTTGTCATCAAGAATCCTGAGCCAAACTATAAGAAGACAGATACCGATGAGGTGAAGAATGCTGCCATTGAGGCTGTGAAGACTCCCGTGCAGACCTTTATCAGTAATCTCTGGACTGCTCCGGAGACATACGTTGACAAGTCATCACTCGTGAACTGGTATATTGCAAGTGAGATTCTTGGCGGCGCACAAACTCTGTCGAGTGTGTATGCGTATAAGGATGCTGAGGATTCAGAACTGAAGTTCGGTCCTCTGTGGGGCAATGAGTTGTCTTGGCAGAATGGTTCGATGGCTGATCTGAATAATGACGAAACGAAGAATGGTCTCATTGTTAACTCAGCTACAGAGTCGGCATGGCGTAATAAACTTCAAAGTCTTTGGAGTGAGTCATGGTTCAAATCGGCAGTCGTTGCCCGTTGGCTTGAAGTAAAGACAGGTCTGGCTGATATATTGAAGACTCAGGCTGAGACATTGAAGACTACTATCAGCAGTTCTTGGACAAAGAACTACACAGCCGTGGCTTCTAACGGTGCAGGCTGGACAGCGTCGGGTACGCTTGACAGTGATGTCAATACGATAAAGACATATATCGATGGCCGTATTGCATATCTTGATAAGAAATTCTTGTTGTCTGCATCCAGTGTCGACTATGATGTTACCCGTGATGATGCCACGACAGCATATGCAGGATTTAATAATCGTACTGTTGATGTCACACTGGTAAATCGTGGAACGATTACAAAGGATTACTGGAATCCGATAACACTTCCATTCAATGCGACACAGAGTCAGATGGAGGCTGTCTTTGGGACAGGTTATGAGTTGGAGCAATTCAATGGAGTAGAAACTTCTGGTGATCAAGTAAGTGTACTGAAATTTGCAAAAGTAGAGCCAAAGGACGTTGTCGCTGGAGAACCTTATCTTATTAAACCAAGTGCGGATGTCTCAACATTATCTTTCACTGATGTGACTTTTAATGCTTCAGAAGAGAAAATTGTTGATGTAAGTGGAGGTTATTCTTTCTGCGGACTATTGCAAAAGCAGGTCTTCAACCCAGATAAGACTCATCTGTTTGTTGGCAAAAACAACAAGTTTGTACGACTGGGTAGTAGTGCTACTTTGACAGGTGGTCGTGCATACTTCACGATTCCAGAGGAAGCATACTCAAAGCAGTTCTCCTATGGACAGGACGATGAGATTGTTACCGGCTTGCGCACAATAGCTATTGAGATGGATACTACGAATACGAAGATATACAACCTCAATGGTCAATTTATTGGAACTTCGTTGCGGATGCTTCCGCATGGAATATATATAGTAAATGGTAAGAAGATTGTTAAGTAAGGAAAATATGAAAAAGAGAAATTATATACAGCCAGATATTGTAATTGTTACTAATGAGGATCTGATGGATTTGACAGATGGAGGTGTTGTCAGTGGAGATGAACTTGCTGCCAAGGAGGGGTTCTTCTTCGATGAAACTGATTCCGCATACACTACAGATGAGGTTGTGGTAGAGCCATACGAAGAGGATGACGATCAACCTTGGTCTGTTACATATCACTACTCTCCTTGGGAAGATTAAACTTATGGGAAGTTGAAAGTGGAAAGTTGAAAGATAACGAGGACAACTTTCCACTTTCAAAATAAAAACCATTTTTCTTTTGTATTGTGCTCACTTAATAGTACCTTTGGAGAAGGTACTTCCGCTCGACAAAAAAAAGAAAAAAGCGGTTTTCTTTTGTTTTGTGCTCGCTTATGCGTACCTTTGCAGCATGATATCGGTAGAGAACTTAAAAGTGGAGTTTGGCGTTAAGCCTTTGTTTCAGGACGTTAGTTTTGTGATTAACGACCGAGACCGTATAGCTCTTGTCGGTAAGAACGGAGCAGGTAAGTCCACAATGTTGAAGATTCTTTGCGGACAGCAGAAACCCACATCAGGAACGGTAAGCGTGTCGGGCGGGACAACTATCGGCTATTTGCCACAGGTGATGCGTCTTGCTGACGATACTACGGTACGGGAAGAAGCTCGCAAGGCTTTTGCTGGTAACACGGCTATGGCTGAGCGTCTTTCCAGTATGGAAAAAGCTATGGCTGAGCGTACCGATTATGAGAGTGCGGAGTACCTTGCATTGGTGGAGCTGTTTACTCAAGAGCATGAGCGTTACTTGATGATGGGCGGTGACAACTATGAGGCAGAGATAGAGCGCACTCTGATGGGACTTGGTTTTTTGCGTTCTGACTTTGAGCGTCCTACGAGTGAGTTCTCTGGCGGATGGCGTATGCGTATAGAGCTTGCAAAAATCCTGTTGCAGCGTCCTGACGTATTATTGTTGGATGAGCCAACCAATCATCTTGACATAGAAAGTATTCAATGGCTTGAACAGTTCCTTGCACAGTCAGCGAAGGCAGTAGTGCTGGTAAGTCACGACCGTGCGTTCATTAACCATGTCACGAACCGTACACTGGAGATCTCATGTGGTAGGGTCATTGACTACAAAGTAAGGTATGACGAGTATGTTGTGCTCCGTAAAGACAGGCGCGAGCAGCAAATGCGCGCATACGAGAATCAGCAGAAGGAGATTGCCGAGATGCGTGCTTTCATTGAGCGATTCCGATATCAGGCAACAAAGGCGGTGCAGGTGCAGCAGAAGATTAAGCAATTAGAGAAAATCGTTCCTATTGAGATTGATGAGGTCGACAACTCTGCTATGCGCTTGAAGTTCCCACCTTGTCTGCGCAGCGGTGACTATCCAATCATTTGTGACGGAGTAGGTAAGCATTATGGCAATCATAAGGTCTTCGCTGATGTAACCTTGTCGGTCAAGCGTGGTGAGAAAGTGGCGTTTGTAGGTAAGAATGGTGAAGGGAAGACCACTCTGGTAAAGTGTATCATGAATGAGATACCCTTTGACGGAATGTTGAAGGTTGGTCATAATGTGCAGATAGGATATTTCGCACAGAACCAAGCACAGCTGTTGGATGACTCACTCACCGTGTTCCAGACTATAGACCAGGTGGCAAAAGGCGAGATACGCCTTCGGATTAATGATATACTTGGCGCCTTTATGTTTGGAGGCGAGGAGTCAGACAAGAAAGTTAAAGTGCTCAGTGGTGGTGAGCGAAGCCGTCTTGCAATGATACGTCTGTTGCTCGAACCTGTTAATCTTCTGATTCTTGATGAGCCAACCAACCACCTTGACATGAGTTCTAAGGATGTACTCAAAGAGGCGATACGTAGTTTTGACGGTACGGCAATCATCGTTAGCCATGACCGTGAGTTTCTCGATGGCCTTGTTACTAAGGTTTATGAATTCGGCGGTGGCAAGGTACGTGAGCATCTTGGCGGTATTTATGACTTCCTTAGGGCAAAGAACATACAGTCACTGCAAGAGCTGGAGGTTAACGGGAACGGAAATAAAAACGTTAACGGGGACGATAGCGGGAAATCAAAGGCTGCTTCCATAGGAAAAAACGATTATGCTGAGCGTAAGGAGCGACAGAAGAAAGTCCGTAAGGCAGAGAAAGCTGTTAAGGAGTCGGAGGAGCGTATCGGCAAGATGGAGGCTCGTGTTAAGGAACTCGATATGTTGTTCTGTAAGGCGGAGAATGCGTCTGACATGGCATTGATAACAGAGTATGCTGAGTTAAAGCGGCAACTGGATGAGGAGAATGACCGATGGCTCCAGCTTTCGGAGCAGCTCGAAGTCGTAAAAGAAAGTTGAAAGTTGAAAATTGAAAGTTGAATGTGGTGGCGCAAGCCGATTCTTCATTCTTCAATCTTAATTCTTCATTATAAAATGTACAATAGAATATGAAAATGAGACAAATGATTCCGATGCTTCTGATGGCTGCCGTTCCTGTTGCGGGCATGGCACAAAACAAGTCAGGCATCAAACCTGAGAATTTAGACAAGTCAGCCAAGCCTGCCGACGATTTCTATCAGTTCGCTACCGGCGGATGGCAGAAGAACAATCCGTTGCCTGCGGCGTATTCGCGCTTTGGAAGTTTCGACCAATTGCAGGAAGACAACAACAAACGTATAAACAACATCCTTGATGAACTTAATAAGAAAAAGTTCAAGGAGGGTACTACAGAGCGTAAGCTTTCTGACTTCTACAAACTTGCCATGGATGCCGAGCGTCGTAACAGGGAAGGCATAGCACCGGTAAAGCCATTGCTTGACGAGATGGAGGCGGCAAAGACGAAGAAAGCCCTCAATGATATTCAGTTGAGATATGCTACCTTTGGCTATGGCGTACCTTATTATTCGAGCTTCGGTGCGGATGAGAAGAATGTTACGATGAATATCTATAATATAGGACAGGGAGGACTGACCCTTGGGCAGAAAGACTACTATCTGAACAATGATGAGGCTACCGTTAAGATCCGTGAGGCTTATAAGGAGCACATCGTTAGGATGTTCAAGCTTTTCGGCTTTAGCGACGAGCAGGCAGTAGCAAAGCGAGATGCTGTATTCCGCTTTGAGACCTCACTGGCACTTATCTCAAAGAGTCGTACCGAGCTTCGTGACCCACAGGCAAACTATAACAAGATGACACTGAAGGAGTTCCAGACCGCATATCCAAATATCCCGTTGGAGGCACTGGCAAATGCGGAGGGCGTGAAGAGTGAGTATATTCAGGAGATGATAGTAGGGCAACCTAAGTTTATGGAGGGGCTCGACAAACTCACGGCTGCCATGACCGCAGACGACCTTCGTGCGTATATGCAATGGGATGTCATCATGAGTGCCGCAAGTTATTTGTCGGATGAGATCCGTGAGGCTAATTTCGACTTCTTCGGAAAGACCATGTCCGGACGCAAGGAGGACTATCCGCTGTGGAAACGCGCTACCAATCAAGTGGAAGGCGCCATGGGAGAGGCTTTGGGTAAGATGTACTGTGAGCGTTACTTCCCTGCAAGTTCCAAGAGTACTATGGAGAAACTTGTGAGAAACCTGCAGATAGCACTCGGTGAACGTATCGATGCACAAGCGTGGATGGGTGACTCAACCAAGGCTAACGCACACAAGAAACTCTCTACATTCTATGTCAAGATAGGATATCCTAATAAATGGAAGGATTATTCGGCTTTGACTATCGACCCGTCGAAGAGCTATTATGACAATGTGCTGGCAACACGTGAGTGGCGTTCAAAGAAACATATTGAGGAAAAGGCAGGCAAGCCTGTCGACCGTGATGAATGGTACATGACACCACAGACGGTAAACGCATATTATAATCCTACCACAAATGAGATCTGTTTCCCTGCAGGAATCTTGCAATATCCTTTCTTCGACCCTAAGGCTGATGAGGCTTTTAATTATGGTGCGATAGGTGTTGTTATAGGTCATGAGATGACCCATGGATTCGATGATCAGGGACGTCAGTTCGATGCCGATGGAAATATGCACGACTGGTGGACCGCAGAGGATGCCAAGGGCTTTAATGAGCGTGCTGACTTGTATGCTGATTTCTTTAGTAATATCAATGTGCTGCCTGACTTGAAGGCTAACGGACGCTTCACCCTCGGAGAGAACCTTGCTGACCACGGTGGCTTGCAGGTTGCTTTCTATGCTTACAAGAATGCGACAGCCAAGAAACCTCTGAAAGAAAAGGATGGCTTTACCGCAGACCAACGCTTCTTCCTCGCATACGCAGGTGTATGGGGACAGAATATCACAGAGGAGGAAATTCGTAATCGGGTGAAGAATGATCCGCACGCACTGGGTGAGTGGCGCGTCAATGGCGCTCTCCCACATATTGATATGTGGTATGATGCCTTTGGCGTAAAGGATACAGACAAGATGTTTATTCCTAAGAAAGAGCGTCTTGACCTTTGGTAGTTTTTAATTGAAAATTGAAAGTTGAAAATTGAAAGTGGTGGCGTAAGCCGATTCTTCATTAAATAGTCGAGAACCATGCCGTTAAGATTGCCCGATAGACTTCCAGCTATCGACCTGCTGAAGAAAGAGAATATTTTCGTTATGGATGACTCGCGTGCTCACACGCAGGATATCCGTCCTTTGAAGATAGTTATACTCAATCTGATGCCTTTAAAGATAACAACCGAGACTGACTTGATACGGCTGTTGTCAAATACTCCATTGCAGTTGGAGATTAATTTCATGAAGTTGAAAAGTCATACTCCGAAAAACACTCCGATAGAGCACATGATGATGTTCTATCGGAGCTTTGAGGAGATTAAGGACGAGAAATTTGACGGTATGATAGTTACCGGAGCACCTGTGGAGACTCTGGATTTTGAGGATGTGGAATACTGGGATGAGATTACCGGTATTTTCGATTGGGCAAGGTCACATGTCACCTCGACATTATACATCTGTTGGGCTGCACAGGCTGGTCTCTACCACTTCTATGGTGTTCCTAAATATCCGCTGGCTAAGAAGATGTTCGGTATCTTCAAACAACATCCTCTTGATAACCAACTGCCTATATTCCGTGGCTTTGATGATGTGTTTGGCATGCCGCAGAGCCGGCATACGGAGGTTCTGCGAAAAGACATCGACCGCATACCAGAGTTAACTGTTATCTCTGAGTCGGCTGAGAGCGGTGTGTCAATGGTTATGGCACGTGGTGGTAGGGATTTCTTTATAACCGGTCACATGGAATATGCTCCCGACACACTTGATAGAGAGTATCGGCGTGACGTCGGGAAACGTGATGATGTGGAGATGCCAAAAAACTACTATCTGCATGACAATCCCGAAGAGGGACCATTGGTTACATGGCGAGGACATGCTAACCTGTTCTTCTCTAATTGGATAAATTATTATGTATATCAAGAGACTCCTTATAATATAGAGGAGATAAAGTAGTATTTATTAACGTCAACGTTATACATGAGGAAATTAGAGTTATTGGCACCAGCCAAGAATCTGGAATGCGGCAAAGCAGCTATCGACCATGGCGCGGATGCCGTATACATTGGAGCGACTCGCTTCGGTGCCAGGGCTGCAGCCGGTAACTCTGTGGAGGATATTGCTGAGCTTTGCCGTTATGCGCATCTCTTTGGAGCAAAGGTATATGTGACTGTCAATACCATTGTCTATGACAGTGAGCTGGAAAAGATGCAACAGCTGATAAGTCAACTTAAGGATGTGGGTACTGATGCATTCCTTATTCAAGACATGGGTATACTGCAACAGCTCTCGTATGCCAGTCCCAAGATGCTAAACCCCAGTTTCTTCCATGCATCCACACAGACAGATAACCGTACGGTGGAGAAGGTGAGGTGGTTGCAGTCATTAGGCTTTAGTAGGGTAGTGCTCGCTCGAGAGCTTTCATTGGAGGAGATACGTGAGATTCACGAGCAAGTACCTGGCATAGAGTTAGAGGTGTTCGTGCATGGCGCATTGTGCGTGAGCTATAGTGGTCTGTGCTATGCCTCACAACATTGTTTCGGACGAAGTGCCAACCGTGGTGAATGTGCTCAGATGTGCCGTATGAAATATAATCTGGTGGATTCTACGGGTAATGAGCTGATTCACCAGCGTTATCTGTTGTCTTTAAAAGACCTCTGCAGGATAGACGATCTTGAGAAAATCGCTGATGCTGGTGCTGTGTCATTTAAGATAGAGGGTCGGTTGAAGGATGTCAGCTATGTCAAGAATGTAGTCTCGGCATACAGCCAGAGACTGGATTCATTAGTGAGGAAACGCCCTAATGATTATATGCGTTCATCCTTAGGACGTGTACAATATTTCTTCAAACCAGATTTACGGAAGACATTCAACCGCGGCTTTACCGACTATTTCCTGCATTGTGGTCGTGACAGCGACGGACGGTTGCTGAATAGACAGGCTGATATCATCTCACCTGACACCCCAAAGGCTATGGGTGAGTATGTGGGAAAGGTAAAGGAGATTAGCAGGAACTCGTTCAGTGTGGCAGGCACAGCCTCGTTTGCCAATGGTGACGGACTCTGCTTCCTGAATGCTAAGCGTGAGCTGGAGGGCTTTCGCGTAAACAGAGTGGAGGGTAATCGCTTGTATCCAGACTCCCGTCTGCGGCGGGAGTCTGATAAAACATTGTCTATGAGTCTGCCGCCTCGGACGGCAGGCTCGAAGATTCCGGCATCCCTTCTTCCTGGAATGGCTTTATATCGTAATCAGGACGTGGCTTTTGAGAAAATACTTGCAGGACGTGGGACTGCCGAGAGAAAGATACCTGTAACGATACGGTTTCATGTCAATATTGATAACGGACGTGGGGGGAGTGATATACTCTTGGATGTCAATGCAAATGACATAGGTGTTTCCATCGCCGTGCCTTCGGATATTCAAGTAGCTCACACCTCCCAGAAAGATAAGATTACAGGTATACTTTCAAAACTTGGCAATACTCCTTTCATCTGTGAGGGCTTTGACGGGAATTCAGACTTTAAATGGTTTGTTCCTGCAAGCAAGCTTACTGAGGCGAGAAGGTATGCGGTTAGTGTATTGGAGGAGAAAATAAGCCAGTCAACATCAACGGGGACAATGACAACGGAACCTAAGGTTGACGTTAACGTTCCCATTCCAGTAAAAAAATACGATCACTATCCATACCTCTTTAATATAGCAAACCGGCAGGCGAAAGCGTTCTATGAGTCCAAGGGCTTACAGTCATGTGGGACGGCATTTGAGCTTGCGCGTCCTCGTGAGGCGTTGCTTATGCAGTGCCGCCATTGTCTGCGCTATACATTGGGAGCTTGTGTGCGGCATGGAGGGCGCAAACCCACATGGAGAGAGCCGCTTTTCCTGGAGCTGTCTGATCGCAGGCGGTTTCGTCTTGAGTTCAATTGTAAAGATTGTCAAATGAATGTCTATGCGGAATAAATCATTACTTGTGCCATTTCTCATTATAGCCTTGGTCGCTAATGTGTTATGCGGTTGTTATCGTGATCGTACTCCATCGCGGTTCCAACTTAAAGATACGCTTGTCGTTGCCGACACAATGACACAAGAAGAGCTGGACTCAATCAGCTTCGCACATGAACATCATTATTCGCGGAATTTCAATTTTATAGTAAGAGCTGACTCCATAGCATTGCTCAACCAACAGCCTGAGGAGATAGTCAGTGGTATGCAGACCGACTCCTTCATGGTTCCCAAGAATACTCGTATGGTGGTCGCCGACATACGGGTAATGCCACAGACGGAGAACCTCACCGACTCTGTTTGGGTGCAAGTGGCTACCGAGGGTTATGAGTTTGGATGGATTCACGAGAGTGAACTGCTGAAGGGGGTAGATCCAGATGATCCCATATCACAGTTTATATCCACGTTCTCCGATTCACATACATTGGTTTTTCTTGTAATAATCAGTCTCATAGCGGTGGGATACTTGTTGAGGAAGCAGCTGAGGCACAATGCCAAGATTGTACACTTCAACGACATTGCGTCGTTCTATCCCACATTGTTGGCTGTCAATGTAGCGTTCTCAGCCACACTTTATGCCAGCATACAGATGTTTATGCCTGAGATGTGGAGGGAGTTCTATTTCCATCCTTCGCTGAATCCTTTCTCGCAGCCTTTTCTGCTTGGTGTGTTCCTTGCGTCTGTATGGTCTATGCTGATAGTCGGTATCGCTGTCATCGATGATACGCGCCGTTATTTGGGGTTTAGTGACGCCTTCCTGTATTTAAGTGGATTGGCTGCCGTATGTGCGTTCAACTATATTATATTCAGTGTCAGCACGTTGTATTATGTAGGTTATCTGCTCTTTATCGCGTATGTGTGGTTTGCCATCCGTCTATATTTTAAGAACACACCTGCCTTGTATACCTGTGGGAAATGTGGCACTAAACTTAATCAGAAGGGTACTTGCCCTGTATGCGGTGCCATGAATGTGTAAAAACATTGTCTAAGTGTCTCTTATATTGAAAATCCTAATAAATAAGGATTGTACCGGCACTGAGATATTATTACCTTTGCAGCCAAAGTCAAATCAGGTGGACTTTCGGAAGTCCGACAAAAATCATTTCAATATAATGAAGAAACAATTTCTTTTCGTGGCATTAGCCATCCAAGGATTATTTGCTGTTTCAGCTCAGGCAAACTTACCCTTGCAGGGGGAGTCTGATAAAACATCGTCGAAACAGTCTGTCGCCATAGTCGACAGACAAGTTGACACCAATGCTGCCGATTCGTCAAAAGTGTACGATATAGACGAGGTCGTTGTTGTGTCTCAACCTAAGGAGGCTTTTAAGTTGCGCCTCCAGCCGCTCAGCTCATCCTCGTTTTCCCAGAGCGACCTTACCAGTCTTCAGGTGCAGGATCTTCATGCCCTGTCTGGATATGTTCCGTCGCTGACCATGCCCGACTATGGCAGCCGTTACACTCCGTCTGTCTATATACGAGGTATAGGCTCGCGTGTCAACAGTCCGGCAGTGGGAATCTATGTCGACGGAATGCCGTTGCTAAGTAAGAGTGCCTTTGCTTTCCATACCTACGGCATCGACAGGGTTGATGTGCTGCGCGGTGCACAGGGAACGCTCTATGGTATGAATACCGAGGGTGGCATGATACGTTTGTATACTAAGAATCCCATGTCATATCAGGGCACGGAGGTAAATCTCTCTGTCGGCACACATCTATGGCGCAAGGCTGAGGTTGCTCATTATAATAAGGTAAGTGACAAATTCGCCTTTGCCGTGGCTGGTTTCTATGACGGACAGGACGGTTTTTTCAAGAATCAGTTCAACGGTGAGAAAGCTGACAAACTCAATGAGGGTGGCGGACGTCTAAGACTGCTGTGGCAGCCCACCGACCGTCTGACATTTGATTTCATCACTGACGGACAGCTGGTAAGACAGTATGGCTATCCCTATGGTATAATGGAGGGACAGGACGGCTCGTTCACAACACAGGATCCTAATACGAACCATACAGGAAACTACCGCCGTGGCATCTTCAATACTGCTCTTAGCATTGGATATAAGGGCAAGGGCTTCGACCTCAGCTCGGTTACCTCATGGCAGTATCTCAAGGACTATATGCTTATGGACATCGACTATCAGCCAGATGACTTTATGCATATGGAGCAGAGACAATTGCAAAACGGTGTTACCGAGGAGCTGGCCGTAAAGGGTATCACAGGTATCTGGCATTGGACTGCCGGCGCTTTCTTTTCTACTCAGTGGCTTAAAACCAATGCGCCAGTATACTTCGATCCGATGATGAATGCTTTTTTGTCGAAAACCATAACCGACTATGCCTACTATGGTATGCTAAACAGCATGGCGGCACGAATGGCGCAGGGCGGTATGCCGCAAGCTGTCGCTGAGGCACAGGCTGCGGCGAATATAGAACGTGCCGGTGGTTGTAATATTGACATGGCGGTGAGCACTATACCCGGACTCTTCCGTACTCCTCAATCTAATCTCGGCATATTTCATGAATCGGTGCTCGAGCTTACTCCACGCCTTTCAGTGACATTGGGATTACGCTACGACTACAGTCATGTAGGCATCGACTACGAGACGAGCGCCCTTGCCACGCTTGCCGAGGATGTGATGGGTGTGCATGTGGATGCGGCAGTGAGGTCTGAGCTGGCTCACCATGAGGATGATGACTTCAGTCAGTTGCTGCCAAAGGCAGGCATCAGCTACCAGTTTGATGATAGTGGAAGTAATTTCTATGCTATGGTGGCAAAGGGCTATCGTGCCGGTGGTTACAATATCCAGATGTTCAGTGATATCCTTCAGACTGAGTTGCAGGACAATGCGCAGAAGGCGAGGGGAGAGATGACACTCGAGCACGATGACGTGGCGTATGCCAACATTGCAGAGACCATAGCCTTCAAACCTGAGACCAGCTTGAACTATGAGTTCGGCACTCACCTTAACCTCTTCAGCAATGGTCTCCATCTTGACCTCTCTGGCTTCTATATGCAAGTTCGCAACCAGCAACTCTCTGTCATGGCTGGAAATTTTGGCTTTGGTCGTATGATGGTAAATGCAGGAAAGAGCTACAGCTGCGGTGTGGAGGCAAGTCTTAGAGGCAGTGCTTTTGACAATCACCTTGACTACTCATTGAATTATGGATATACGCGTGCCGTATTCAAAAACTATGATGACAGCATTAAGGTGGATGGAAAACTGCAGTATGTAAGCTATAAAGACAAGCGCGTGCCGTTTGTGCCGGAGCATACCATCGGGGCGGCAGTTAACGTTAATGTTGACATCAACGGTAAGGCTTTAAAAACGCTCACCGTCGGTGCTAATGTAAACGCACAAGGTAAGACCTATTGGGATGAGGCAAACACCTACTGGCAGAAGCTCTATGCCACGGTAGGTGCCCATGCCGATTTGAACTGCCAGCTCGGGTCACTAAACTGTGTCTTGTCGCTTTGGGGACGGAACCTCACAAACTCTAATTACAATACATTTGCCGTACAAAGCGCGGCTACAGGCAAAACTCTTACATTCGGTCAATTAGGCAACCCAATACAAGTGGGAGTTGACCTAAGACTGAAATGGTAAAAGGAAAAAATAACAGGGGTAAGATTTTTATCTTGCCCCTGTTTAATATCTGCATTAATCTAATGCTATCTTTAACCTTTACAATTCTTACTTTACAAGAACCTTATGGGTTGTGCCGTCACTCATCTTCACAATGTTGATGCCTTTGCGAGGTGTGTCAATAAGTTTGCCGTCAATGGCATAACGCGCAACCTCATATGTGTTATCACTACCGGTAAGTTCTTGTATGCCGTCAGTAATCTCAAGTGCGACTTTCTCACAGTTGTTGACAGCCATGTCGTAGATGTTAGCGTAGTTGATGTTGGCTACCCTTGGAGCCACAAAAGCGGTGATGCTTAGATTCTCTGCCACATAGGTGTCAGGGATGGTGACCGTCTTGGTGTACTCGAAGTTATTGCTGCTCCAAGATATCTCATCGCCGCCTGCTGCGGTCAGCACCATGCGCAAAGCGTTATTGTGCTCATATTCGTTTACCCATGTTCCCATATTTAACTGGCGTCCTGTCAGTCCTGCCTCAGTGATGTAGACGGTGAGACCATAGTCTTGTAGCAAGATGCTTGCGTTTGGAGCACCTTCTCCTTTGACTGTCAGATCGAGTGTCCTGGAGTCGGAGTCATAAGCCTGCTGAATGTCGAGTGCTACGAATGATGGCTCTGATTTTGTTTGCAGTAGGCTATAGAACATATTTGCGGCAGTGGCTGTATAGGAGCTGTTATAGCCGATTCCATATATGATAGTGCTTTTTCCTTCAGACATGTCAGCGTCGTAGATGCGGTTGAAGCTGGCTCCAGGCCATCCTGTCAGTCCTTCCATATTTTGCAACTGGTTGCACTCTGCGAAATTCAACGGGTCGGTCATACTTTGGTTACCGTGTATGGACACCCAAGCGATATCGCTGTGGTTGGACTCAAGATTGCGCATTATGTCATAGCCGAGCGGACAATAGGTGCAGGAGTGAGATGTGAAATGCTCTACCAGATACTTCTGGCGTGGCTTCACGTCACCGTCATAATAAGAATAGAATACTCCCTCGGCAGTAGGATTGTCAATCTGTCCAGTAGGCGCCGTGCTGTTGAGGGTTGTCAGTTGTACTGAGATGGTGTGTTCGCCAGCTGTAGAGATGGACATAGGACTGATGTCGAAAGGAATCTCTGCATCGGAAGCTGAAGGAATATTGGTGTTCATTTGCTGATTACCGACCACACTTCCGTCAACCATGAAGTCGAAGGCGGCGTTGGTGATAGGTAAGGCACCCATGTTAGATACGCTGATGGTACCTGTCAGGTTCTCTGCGGAGGAGTAGAATTTCTTACTTGTGTTCAGAGCGTTCAAGGTGAAGTGCTGAGTTGGCAGCTCACCCTCTACAATCCATTGTATGGAGAGGACACCGGAACCTAAGGTATACCATCCTTCACCTGATCCGCCGGCACTTGCCGGAATATTACCATAGAAGTAAAGGGTTTCGCTTCCGTCTAGGATAGAGAGTGGATAGCAGTCGTCGGTGTAGTAACCAGGATAGTCTGGGTCTGGTTTCTGCAACTGGTTGTAGGTGTAACATGTCAGGTACTGGTCGGTGCCTGTGAGCTCAAACTGGTCAGCCTCATCGAACATCACTTCGTTCCATCCTTTCTGTCCGTTACCTACTGTCTTAGTGACGAACGGGGTGATACCGCTGTTGCTAATCTTATTGATGACAACACTGAAGTCGGTGATGTCGTAGCACAAACCTACGCGCATACCAACCACTTTAAATCCGGAGAAGCTCTTGTACACATCGGAAGTGAATATGTTTCCGACTTGACATACGCCGCCAGCGAGACTGGCAACACCTGAACCGTATTGGGCGAGGTCGTCTGTCAATGTGAATCCGCATAAGTACTGGTTGGCACCTAAAGCCTTACGTGGGGCTTTTGAGGGCGAGTTAGCGACTTGAGCTGTACTCCTTGGAGCTTTCTCAAAGCTCAATGAGTTTGAGGTTGACAATGTTGTCACCTTCTGGGCGTTAGTGCTCAGTGTCAGCAAACATGTTGCTGCTAATAATAGAATCTTTCTCATATAGTTAATATTTAGATGAATAAAATCAACGTTGTGTGTCAGGTGAAATCCATAGTTGGTTTATCGTACTATTTGTTTTATCACCTTGCCATCGCTCGTCTTCACGATGTTGAGACCGCGACAGGCATCTGTCAACCTACGGCCGCTGGTGTCGTAGCGAGCCATGATTGTGGCTTTGCTGTCGCCATTGATGTCATTGATTCCGGCAGGGTCGGAATAGACATAGTTAATTGTGATTTTTGGTCCCATTCCAATGGATTCGTATTTGGGTGGGAAAACAGAGGTCTGTCTCATGAGCTCAATCTGATAGTTGACGGTACATTTACCGTATGTGTCAGGAAGCCATTCTGTCTGTAAGTCGCGTGTCTCGTTGCCTGTCATCATGCCATTATCGGTCTTGAACGCTCCAGAGGCGTTGTTTGAAACGCATGTCATGGGAAAGCAGATCTGCAAGCTGCCATTCTCCAAGGTCTGGATATTGTAGTTAATGTGTATACCGGTGTCATCTGACATGGTGTTTTTTACGTATATTCCAGATGGAATAATCGTAATTCCGAAGTCATCGGTGGTTGGGGTATTGACGGTAATGGTGGTGCCGTCGCCAATCTCATTGCCGTCTTTGTCTACAAAGATGACTGCATTTGTCTGTGCCGACAGATGTATGGCGCAGAGCGTGAGCAGAAGGGTAGATAAAAGTTTTCTCATATTCTTTATTTATATTGTTTTTTATTATAGTTCTATGGATAACCTCCTGTTAAGAGTTTTCCCTGGGAGTAACGGCTTGTCTGGTAACTTGCAACACCCCTTGGCTGTTATATACGAAAGCGATGACAGAGAGGCTGCTTACATCCCAGTCCTCTGGTATCTTATAGCTAAATTGATAGTCTCTTTCCTCACCTTCATGAATAGAGAAGGCGTCACCCCATGTGCCGTTGACGGCAGTACGGAAGACATGACTATGACGATATTCTCTGTCAGTGATCTGTCCGCTGCCAGGATCAGTAATTATATTGTATCGCAGCTGCATGGCAGTGATATTGTCTTCGACTATCCACAACTGTAAGAATCCTTCGGAATCACCGTCTGTACCCATGGCATTCACATTAATGGTTAGCATGCGTGAGGTCTCATCGTAGTTGTTGACGGCTTTCAATGTGAGGGGAGCTTTCTTTTGCAACTCATTATATACCTTTGCCTGCCAGTCGGTATAGGAAAGCACTCCTCCATTGCGGTTTATGATACCTGCTGGCTGGTATTCCACGTGCCAATAGTTATAATACTCGTTGCCAGTATCGGTCATAAGTCCTATGTTGGTGGCATTGCCTGCAAAGCCAAGAGGACCGGAATGAATGCCAACGGCAATAATGGTATCTGCTCCGTATTGCTGTTGGAGCTTTTCTATTTCTGCCGTGGCTGTAGGACAGTTGACGCAACGTTGTCCGGTGAAATCCTCTATGAGAATGCAGCGTGCTGCTTGTGCCGGTTTTACATATATGTAGCGTTCTTCCTCGCTTATATTGCTACAAGCGGTCAGCCATACGCAAAGTATACCTATTATATATGGTTTGAGATTCATGTCTTTAGAAGTTGTAGTTATACGATAATGTAAGACCCTTACTTGCTGGTACATAGCGACATACGCCTCCCGAACAGTTATATCCGGCACGTGTGCGTCCGTAGCCAACCTGCATGCGGTGGGCGCCTGTGTTGAAGGTGACGCTTCCCTGATAGTAGTGAATGTCGGTCTTGCCGCAGTTGTACATGTCGGATATCGTAATCATCCAGTGGGGTGCCAAGGACAGCTCCAACAGTCCGAAAGCCCAGTCACCGTCATCGTCATGTGTCGTGAGATATTGCAGCTCCCCGCGTAACGTAGTCTTGCGGCTGAACTGATATTTCCCGTCGACCACATAAATGTTGGAATGTATTATTCCGCCATGTCCCTCAACGATGGTCTTGTTGTAAAACTGGTTCATCAGCATGACATTAAGTCTGAAATCCTTAGTCATGCGTTTCTCTATCTGGAGGTTGAGATCTTGGTAATACATCTGATCGCCCCATTTCCAGAATGCGGAGCCATAGCCGTTTGTACCGGCAGGAGAGTAGTTCTTATCAGACTCCCCCCATAGACGGGAATCAGAATAGGTGCTCTGGTCAATGGCATGAACATAAGAGTAGTTAAGTTTTACAAGTGTGCCATATTTGCCGCCAAGCAATGTATTACGCTTGAAGTTATAACTGGCATTGAGCTGATAAGCCCATTCTCCTTGCGGATGAGTGGCGTATGGATAGAGAGCTGCCAAAGCATAAGTGTGATCCATAGTGAATGCCGGCAGATGGTTTATGAATGACGAGGTACCCGACATCGACCGGCGACTACGGAATGACATGTTGTCGGAACGCTTTGCTTGTGCGAGGAGGCTCATGCCTTTCTTTGAGTATGAGGTTGAAAGCATGGCAACGTACCCTTTGCGGTAGATATACTTATTGTCGAATGATGGATCCTGTGTCTTCTGTGCATATTCCGCCAAGACGCTGAATCCTCCCTTTTGCAAGTTGGCTCTTATGTCGAAGGCATTGACATATTCAGGAAAGTTAAGACGATGTGTGGCATCGGTCATCAGCTCTTCCTGTTTCTCATATTTATTGATATAGGAGGCTCCCAGCGTCAGGTGGGTGCCGCTTTCCTGTAATCTTTTCGACCATTCGTCGATATTCAGTTCCATATCACCTCCGCTAATCCAAGAGTCGTTGTGCGCCCAATAACGTCGCTGCTCACCAGTGAGGGCTTTCAGCTGCACACCTTTGAACGGGCGGTAGACTATCTTACCGCCCAACAAATGGTTGTCAATGCCCAGTGAACGTTCCTCGTAGGCTCGTAGTATGAATCCAGAACCGAACTGTTCATAGAATGATCCTGCCGTTACCTCAAGATTCTTCAGCTTTCCCTTAACATAGAAAAAGGGTACACCCCAGCCTTTGAAATCATTCTCATAGCCTGGCAGGGGGTGCTCAACAAATTCGAAACGCGTACCGGCATCGATATACTTGCTCCTCACACTGACATCAGCATATGTGTTGGTCAATGCCCAGTCATCGCTTTTTCCTGCTCCAATCTTATTGTCTTCTTGTGGAAGTAGGATATCGCTCTGAATACTTCCTGTGACAATTATATTCTTGTCATCGGGGGCTTCTTGTGCCAATGCTGGTATTATCAGGAAAAATGCACTGATAAGTAACAGATATCGGTGATTATTTCTCATGTGTACTTCTCAATGGGTAATTATTTGTTTACAAGCTCCCTTACCTTTCCAATCAGCTCCTCTTCGTCGCCATCGGTATAGCCGTTGTGCTTGTATACCATATTTCCGTTGCCGTCAAAGATGAGTACGTAGGGTATCATCTGGATTCCCAAAGCACGCTTGAGTTCACCATTGGGGTCGAGCAGTACGTCATACTCCCAGTTATGGCTGTCTACAAGTGGCTTCACTTTGTTAATGTTTTGTCCTTGGTCTACTGACACGGCGAAGATTCTAACACCCGTTTCTTTCTGCCAGTCTTCATATACCTCACTGATGGCGTCAAGCTCGCGGTTGCATGGCTTACACCATGTCGCAAAGAAATCCACGATAAACGGTTTACCGTTATTCCTTAGTGTGTCGGTACTTACGGTTTTTCCCTCCATTGTTTTCAAAACCACAGATGGTAACTGTGCGTTGGCTTTGTCAACGATTGTAAGAAAAGCTGCCGATAATAAAAAAATTAGATACTTTCTCATGTTTTTATGTTTGAATTGGTTGCAAAGTTACTCCTTTTTTGATAAAAACTAATAAAAAAAATCATTTTTCTGCTATCATGCTATCACATTATACTACGCAACGCCTATAAACACTAAGTTTCTTGGAGTAGGATAGGGGATTTGCAATCACATTTGCTGTCACAGTAGTATCCCTGTCGCTCGGTGAAAGCGTACTGAAGACACGGTTACTTTGCGAAGCAAACCCAACCAAGCAAACCCAACCAAGCAAACCCAACCAAGCGTTTGCTAAAAACTAATTTTCAAAAAACGTATTTTTGCGTCACGCGTCACACTTTGGGGCAAAGTTTAAAGGAGGTCCCGCATCAAGTGCGGGATGAGGAAAAAGGGGTGCGGGATGAGGTTTTAAAGGTTAAAGACGGCAGAGCGATTCTGTAAGATCAAAGTTTCTGGAGGAAAGTTGTAACAAGAATTTGAAAAGTTGTAACAACTTTTTTCTGAAAGCATAGCTATTGGAATGGAAGATGTATGCTTTAGCAAGTCTATATGATAGCTCTGCGATGTCAATATCAATGCTAATGGAGGTCCCGCATCGAGTGCGGGATGAGTGGGAGGTGTGTGGGGGATGAGGTGTTTTTACGGGTATCGTGTCGCATTTGCGTCACCGAGACACACTAAAAATGCGGTGTGACGCACGTGCGACGGACTCGAAAAGCCCAATTTCAAGCAAAATCGACCATTTTGTGGCTAAAATACCTCTGATTATCAGGTATTTACGAGGTAAGAGCTACCTGTGACGCAAGTGTGACAGGTTTCTTTCAATCGCTTCGCTTGGTGAAAGCGTACTAAAGAAACGATTACTTTGCTCGCAAAGCGAGTAAACTCGATTACTATACTTCTCTAAACTTTACACAAAGTGTGACGCGTGACGCAAAAATACATTTTTCTAAAACTGTTTTTTAGCAAATATCTTTTTTTGTATTTTCTTTTGCAGATTTGCAGATTATTACTATCTTTGCAACAGAGTGGAAAGTCTGCTCTTATATTACAAATCATTTAAAGACAGAACAATGACGTAGATTGAGATCATATTGAATTAAAAACATATTAAGATAGAGTGTTTACTCTTACGGTTAGTGCCCTGAGAATTTCGCCAAAATTTATCCAGCACATAATAGCCAATGTAAGATGTGAATGCTTGCACTGTATAGGTGTAAGTACTCCATTTGTGCTATTATAGGTGTTTGGCGATACCTTCAGGACAGCAAATCGGATGACTTGCACCTATTTTATTTACCTATCGCCAAACCGAGATCATAACATTAATAACAATAAAATACTTTATGAATATGAAAAAGATGCTTTTAATGCTGGTAGTAACTGTATTCGGTGCTACCGCAACGTTTGCACAAAACAAGTTAGTTGCGACATTGTCCCATAACGGTCAAGTGACTGTTTTCTATGGAGCTAATGCCTTGATAGATGCACATAATGCGGCAGACCATGGAGATGTAATTACATTGTCAAGTGGTAACTTTAATACAACAACCATTACCAAAGCGATTACGCTACGTGGAGTAAGAGGATGGGGAACGGATAATATTGCCCCAACTTATATCTCAGGCAATGTATATATACAAATCAATAGTGATGTAGAGCTTCCATTAACTATAGAAGGCATTCAATTCCGACATCCAGTTCAATGGTCTAAAGGCATTAAAAACTCTGTGTTTAGGAAATGCCTTTTCCTTGGGTCTGATAATGGAAACAGTAATGAAAACACTTCTAAAAATATTTCTTTTATCCATTGCTGTGGCAATATTTACTTAAAAGGAAGCGACATAACATGTATTTCTTCAGCTATAAAGATTTTTTCAGACGGGAAAGGAATAAATTTTGTAAACTGCAATGTAGGTCTCGGTTATAATCAGAATTTTTATAATTGTAGCCTTCTAAATTCAGTTATTTATTGTAAGAATACTGGCAACAGCAGTTATAATTATATTTACTTGAATTCATCTAACAATGTAGAGAACTGTGTTTCAGACAAAAGTTCTACATTTAATTATCTTCCCGCTGCCAATAATAGGGTTGTAACGATTTCTGATAGTGACAAAAATAATTATTGCCTATATACCCATTTTGAAGAAACTGGTGATGATGGGACAGAAGTCGGCATTTATGGTGGTGCGATGCCATTTGATGCGTCACCCACTTATCCTCAAATCACAAAATGTAATGTATCTTCGAAATCCACTGTCGATGGTAAGATCAGCGTAGATATAGAAGTCTCAGCTATAGAATAATAAGAGATGGAGGTTTTATGCGAAAGTATATTTTGCTATTGATGCTCCTTTGTCTTCATGGCATGGCGAGGGGACAGACTGAGGCGGAATACCAGTATTGGTTTGATACAGATTATTCGTCTCTTCATACAACTCAGGCATCAGAAACTTGGGAAATGACAATTGATGTAAGCGATTTGAAAGAAGGTCTTCATTCTGCTCATTTTCAATTGAAATCATCAAATGGTGATTTAAGTCCTGTAGTAACAAAAACATTTTATAAAATATCAGCAAGCGAAACTGTAAATTCTTTTACTTGTTGGTTTGATGATGATTTTACTAACGCACAGTCGTTAACAAATACAGGCGGAGCAATACAGCTTGACATACAAGGCATTAAAGACGGACTCCATGTGTTGCATGTCATGCCAAAGGGGACTACATCCTCACCTGTTCATTCAGTCTTGTATATGAAGACTATAACAGCAGAGAACGTTGACTATCTCCGTTGTGTGTTCTCGGTAGATAATAAAGTAGTTCAAGAAGAACGTGTTAATGTAGCAGACCGTCAGGCAACCTGGGACATTGATGTCGCTGACATTGATGATGGTGTACACTTTCTCAACTTGATAGCCTACACTCCTTCAGGTGCTGTCGCAAGCACCAAGTCGGCTGTTTTTGTAAAAGAGCCATTAGGTGGTCGTGGCATTTCCAAATATGGTTATACTGTCAATGGGCAAACTATTGAGAACCTTTCGGCAATAGAAAATAACCCGAAGAACTTTACGCTGATGTCTTTGCTTCCTGTTCCAACAATGCCAATTCGCTCTTCAAAGTTCCACTTTGAGGTGAAGGACGGTGAGCCTGCCATCTATGCAAAGAACGATGTCTTGCTATATTTTGCTGACAATGCAGGGTATTCCGTAATAGACCAGAAAGAGTATGTTGACTATCAAGTGAAAGAATCTTTAACTGATATACCGACTCTTCCTTCTGGAATACCACAGACAGTAGCTAAACCAACTAAAGACGCAATAACGTGGTATAAGTTAGATGCGGAGCCTGGCGATAGTTTGCAATTCATGCTTGACCGTGCCTCAAGCATACAACTGTTCTCGCCTTCAGGCGAGGAAGTGTATAGCACGTCCGGCTCGGAGTCTGTGAAATGGGGAGGCTGTCATGTGCGGGAAAGTGGAACCTACTATTTCGCTTTGCATGATGTGACAGCTACCTATGGAAACACTGTCAAAATTAGCTATAACCATATCGACAAATATGCTGTGTTGCGTCAGGATGTCAAGGTTGTAGGTAATGGTGGATGCAGTACTATAACATTTGAAGGTAATGGATTCCGAGATTTGTATGCAATAGATCTATATAATGAGGCAGGTGATAGTATCCATCATGTATATATAGGTCATGAGAGTGATGCCACAACCTCTGTAGTATTTGACTTTACCAATGCCACAATCGGAAAATACCATGCTTTGTTCCGCTTTGCAGAAGAAGATAAGGTTTTTGCCAATCTTGTGACTATTGAGGAGGCAAAGGATATAGAGTTGTCAACCTCAGTGTCATATCCATCCAGATTTATACGAGGTAACGGAAAGACAAGGTATAATGTTAAGATAAAAAATAGTGGTAATATGACCGCATATCGTGTGCCTGTCTATGTATATGTCTCATGTAACAAAGCTGATGGAGTAAATAAAATCAAAATAGACGGATTAGGCTTACCGAAACTTTTTGATGGAATATCACCCGACAGCTTGACAAGTGAGGACATGACATTGATTTCTGAAATCGAGGAGAAAGTCGGCGACACTCACTATTTTATTAATACGTCAAAATGTGATAACACTACAGGTGACAGTATTTATGTGTGGTCTGCATATTTCTATGCCGATGTTGCTCCACAAAATGATAAATCATTCACAATAGATGTATATACAACAAATACTGTTGACGTGTGGGTAACTGTTCCAAAAGAATATATACCTTTAACCGACTATTCAAACCCGGAAGCTGAAAGTGTAAAAAGAAATAGTAGCAGAAAGGTTTCATTCGAAGATATTCGAACAAACCTGTGTTGCCAGAAAGAAAAAATAGAATGTGTTACGGGTTTGTTGTCCGACATTAATACAATAGTAACTATCATAACAGGTTTCTTTCCAGGATGTCCTCTTCACCTAATTAGTGCGTCTTCTGAATGTGTATTAGGAGCAGTTAATCAGATAGTAAAAGGTGCAGGTTGGGCTTTTTGTGAAAAGTTTAATCTCGATTTTAACTGGTGGGAATGGAGTCAGTATCAGTTTAATTGTATCTCTATACTTGGAGTAATCTCTAAATGCGTATCAGCATATATGCCTACATCCCAGTTAAGAGTTTTTACGAACCTCCTATCTGAAGAAAACAAATTCACAATCACAATGGATGGCTTAGGACTTGGTTTTGACATTGCAGATTGCGTATGGGCATTTAATGAAAAGAAGCCAGAATGTCCTCCAAATTCAACAAGTAACGGTGGAACATCTCAAGCAGTTTATTCACTTGATCCTAACGACATCTATGGCTATCAGGCAGAGTCAGGCTCCAAGGCGGTTAAGGCAGACTTAACGGATGTTTATTACACCATTGAGTTTGAGAATGATCCAGAGTTTGCGACTGCCTCGGCACATGAGATTACCGTTACTGACCAGCTTGACGCTACAAAGTTCGACCTTTCAACATTTAAGCCGACCCGCATTACCATTGGTGAGAAAACTGCTGAGCTAAGTGGGGAGAAGAACTTCGTGACAACCGTTGACATGCGACCAGAAATCAATGCCATCGCACAGGTAGATGGTAGCTTCAACGAGGCAACGGGTGTGGCTGAATGGCATATTACCAGTCTTGACCCAATGACGATGGAACCTACGGATGACCCCATGGAAGGTGTATTGCCAGTGAATGACGGTGGCAATGGAATTGGTGAGATTAACTTCGACATATCACTGCTTCCAACACTTGACCATGGTACAGAGGTTAATAATCAAGCTAATATTGTGTTTGACAAGAACGACGCCATCCTGACTCCTGTATGGACGAACGTTATTGACCGCATATCACCAGTAAGCCGTTTGGTGAATCTGGAACAGCTGAATGATTCCATTGCAAGTGTGAGCATTGAGGCTTCGGACGAACTTTCTGGTACGTGGCGATATGATGTCTATGTGCAGTATGGTACTGATGCTCCTTGGTGGAAGGCAGCTGAGGGTATTCCTGTTGATTCCGTTGCAAAGGTAAAGCTATATGATGGAATCAATCATGGCTTCTATGTTACAGCCATTGACATGGCAGGTAATGTTGAACAGAAAGAACAGGTCCGGGAGTTTACCTTGAACGTACCTATTAAGGCAATTCCTGGTGATGTAAATAATGACAGGATGGTTGATACACAGGATGCCATTAAAGTTATTCAGCACTATCTGAATAAGAATCCGGAAGGATTTAAGGTGGAGCAGGCTGATGTAACAAAAGATGGGGTGGTGGACACTCAGGATGCTATTCAGATTATTAAATCATATCTAAAAAAATAAGACGTATGAATACGATAGTAAACAGATTAGCTATAACAGTCACCGCATTTCTCGCCTTTGGTATAGTAACACAGGCGCAGTCGTTGTCTGTCGCAGACGTGGAGGTTCTGCCAGGCGGCACTGCCTCATTTGCACTGACGGTTGATGTAGGTGATGGTATATATAGCGGTTTCCAGTTTGAGATGCAGTTCCCTGAAGAGGGATTCTGTACGACGGGTAACAGCACCGTGGATGCGACATGGCAGGGTGGGGCACTCTTTGTAGGTGACCTTACCAATGGCTTCGGTCGTGTCTCGGCATTGTCAACTCAGGACAAACAGATACCAACAGGTGACAGGGTTATAGGTACGGTGGAGATTGCCGTTGATGACAACGTGGCATTGGGTGATTATGATGTCACTATTTCGAAGTTCAATTTCCTTGATGGAACAAACTATACTCCTGTCAGTGATGTGACATTCAAAGTAAAGGTTGTCAGTACTCTTACGGTTGTGCTTGACGAGAACTCTGTCACTATGCCAGAGAGTGCAACAAACGTCAATGTTAAGGTGTTGCGTACCATCAAAGCTAACGACTGGAGTACCATCTGTCTGCCGTTTGCCATGACAACTGAACAAGTGCGGGAAGCATTTGGCGAGGCGGTACAGTTAGGTGACTTTGCTGGCTATGAGGCGATAGAGAATAGCGATGGTGACATCACTGACATCAAGGTTAGGTTCAACGATGCAACCGCTATCGAAGCTAACCATCCGTATATTATCAAAGTATCGGAACCTGTTACGGAGTTCCATGTTGACGGTGTCGATGTGGAGCCTGATGATGAGCCTGTCGTGGCGGCCGTGAAACGCACTCGTAAACAGTGGAGCGAGATGATTGGCGCGTATGTTGCCGACACGGGGGTTCCGGAGAACACACTCTTTATCAGCGGAAACAAGTTCTGGTACTCTACCGGTCTTACTCGTATGAAGGCGTTCCGTGGATACTTTGACTTTTATGATGTATTGACAGATGTCGAGAATGCAAGTGCGAAAATAGGACTGTTCCTAAATGATGAACCTACAGGGATAGAGACCGTACGTGGTGGTGAGATAATTACGGGTGATGTCTATACCGTCAGCGGTCAGCTCGTAGGTAAGAACATATCACTTGACCGTCTGGGGCGTGGTGTCTATATCGTTAACGGCAAAAAGTATGTTGTCAAATCAAATGGAGGAGCCAAGAAATGAGAAAGAAATATTTGGAACCTCGAATTAAGATGCTGCATGGGACTTCTTGCAATCTGCTTTCAGATAGTGGAGTCACTGGTGACGGAAACGTGAATGTAGGCTATGGTGGTGTTGATGAAGGAGGAACGAAGGATCCTGATGCCAAATTATTCGACCATCATAGCGTATGGGATGAATAACATATGATATGTGAGTTATTTTAATAAAGCAAGAAAGGGTGGCAACACCCTTTTTTATATGTTAAAAAATTGAATGCGATGTCACAAAATGCGGTGCCTATTCGTTATATAGGCAGAAAATGAAAGCAGAAGAGTTCCATAAGATGTTCGTGCCGCTGCGCGGCCGACTGCTCCAACAGGCACTGCGCCTGTCGGCTCATGATGCTGATTCTGCTGAAGACTTGGTGCAGGAAACGCTGCTACGCCTATGGGAACTGCGTGACGACCTTACCAAACACCCTAACGTAGAGGCTTTAGCATCGATTATTCTTCGGAATAAATGGAACGACCACTGGCGACGAAGTCTGTATACGCTGAACGATGAGCAACTGCTGAGACGCCTGCAAGACCGCACAGCCGACCCTCCGGATGACATGGAATTCATCGACATCATTGTCAGTCACCTGCCACCACTCCAGCAACAGATATTCCGTATGAAAGAGATTGAGGGCTACGAGAAGGAAGAAATCATGCTTGTGACAGGCTGTAGTGACGAGAGCCTGCGCCAGAACCTGAGTCGTGCCCGAAGACGCATCAAAGAACAATTCATCAAAATGAGAGGCTTATGAAACGAGAACAGATAGAAGACCTGCTGAAACGCTACCTTGATGGTGAGACCACCAACGAGGAAGAGCAACTGCTGCGCCAATATTTTGCCACAACGCAGATAGTGCCGCCAGAATGGAAAGTCTACAAAGCACTATTCGGCTGGGAGAACGACCAACGGACGGAGCAGCGAGAGCCTGCCGTCTGTGGCGGCAGGCTATTAGACAATGTTTTATCAGGCTCCCGCCACGGACGGGAGCCTTCAAACATGCTTGAATGGTCGAGTCGTGACGGACGAAGACAAAGTCAAAGACAATCTGCGTCCAGCATCAATACAGCATCTGCGCCCATTGCGAGAAAATATCGTATGCCCATAGCCGCCAGTATTGCTGCTCTTTTTGTCATAGGAGCAGGCATCACGGCAGGGTTACTTCACTCATCGCATCCTGATCAGCAAGGAGTAAAAAGCTATGCCATCCTGGATGGGCACTACACTACTGACGAAACCGTTATTGCCCATGAGGTAGAGGAAGCGCTACTCATGGTTTCTGCCTCTGATGAAGAGACTTTCGATGCAATAGATTATCTTACAACGCAATAGGAGAACCTGATATGAAGAGACGTTTGTTTATACTCATAGCGTTGCTCATAGCCATCAGTCATGTTTCGTTGGCACAGAAGGGGCTGGCGGTGGCTGACATATTCACACGTTATGGACATGAGCGCGGCTGCAAGATGGTAGAGATGCACGACACCAACCTGCGAGGATATGAACTAAAGACCTACCAAAGTCTGACCTATCGCACGCAAGGTGAACAGATAGCTGCCATGCTGGAGGCAGACCGGCATAAGGCCCGGAAAATCCGGGAAATCGTCAGCGACGGTCGCGTCACCAGCGGCTACTACATCATGCCGCCGACAACAGAAGGTCTGAGTAGGTATGTGCTCTACACGCAAAAGTCTGATAGGAGTGGAGCCGTCATCTACATTGAGGGAGCATTGAAGCCTGACGACATCCTGAGAATATGCTACCAAAGAAAAACGAAATAAAAAACAACAAACATGAGAAAGTTACTTTTCACAATGGTTCTGGCAATGCCCATGAGCCTTCTGGCCGAAGAAGTGGCCGACACCACCGTTGTCTATAACGGCAAGCAGATTGTCATCAACGATGACTCGTTGGGAACTCGCATCAGCGTCTTTACCCAAGACAGCACTCAGATGGTTAAATCGAGTGAGACGAAGTTTGTAAACAAGCAGGAGATAGAGCGTATCTACGTCAGCTCGCCTTTCTTTCCCAATAATACGAGCCTGTTCTATTCGTCTATGTATCCAACTCTTTGGTTGGGTACCTCTTCGCTTTCAACAAGAATCGGCAGCAGGGAGAGCAACACATCGAAAGAGGGGCTACATACACGGGGCGGCTTTGAAATCGGCTTCACCACGGCGGAGAGCCTTTATCCCCTCAACAAGCGTGGAAACTTGGTGTTTTCGAATGCCTTGCAAATAATCTATAGCAGGCAGAACTTCCAGAACAGTGCATTGCTCACAGGCGACTGCCACCGCATCACCTTTGAAGACCGCACTCACGCTCCAGCCTCGGCCAACTATATGGCGTATGCCTCCATGCGAATGCCGTTCATGCTGGGCTATGCTCCTGCAGTGAATTGGCTAACCGACTGGCTCGACACGCAGTTTGGTTTGGCCCTGGTTCCGGAATACCGTTTTGGAAAGGCCAGCTACATGTTCGAACCAGAGGCTTTCGGTGACCCTATTGAGCAGAAAATGAGAATCCTGCATTGGGGACTGAATGTTGACGTCAACATGGTTCTTGGTCCTGTGAAATTCAGTGCATCAGTGGGTCTCCTGCCTGTATTCAAGACATCAGAAGGCAAGAAAGCCTACTGCTCGTCCCTGAACTTCGGAATCAACATCGGTGAACTGTTTGGTAAACGCAGTATGAATGGTTCGTTTTAATTGTATTTGCTCACCCTTATTGCAATTAAGTCATTTTTGATGTTGTTTAACCAGCTCTATAGCTTCTTTGCCTGTCAGGTGCTCAATATCGAAGCGAATCATCTGCATCCGGGAAAAACCATGCGCCAGTTCTTTCTGCAAACTCTCTTCATCGTTAGGATTGTATCGGTTGCCAAGCATACGGGCTGTTTCCAATTTCTCGTTCTCATCCTCAATGATATGGATTCTGCCAAAGGCTATCACACTGCGGTAATAGGTCGTGTACTTCCTCGGTACGACATTGTCCTGTTCGACTACACAAAAGGATGCCTTGTCGCAATTGCGGATAGCATCGACTTTGTGCCCCTCCAATGCGCTGTGGAAATACAACTTCCCGTCGGCATAGACATAGCTGATGGGTACGGCATACGGGTAACCGTTATCACCCAGCAAGGCCAACGTACCAGATGTTGCCTTCTCTAATATCGCGATGCTATCTTCATTAGATAGCTGTTGGCGCTTGCGCCGCATGTCTCTAAACTCTGTCATATTCTTCGATACTTTTTGTGTGCAAAGATACAAAAAATCCTAATTAATTAGTTGTTTCGCAAGCTTATTCGTATCTTTACACCCGAAAACAAAAACAAATACTGCTTATGATTAAGAAGATAATCCTATTGAATGCCAGTCCGCGCAAGGACAAAAACACTGCGCAGATGCTGGCTTTCGTGGCGCAGACAGTATTGATGACGTTTTGTGTGTTGGTAATAATGTCCTGTAGTACATGGAACAGTTCTGGGTATGAGATGCTTCCAACTTTAGAGAGAAACAAAATAGTTGAATGTCAGGATGGCATAGGGAATCTGTATAACGACGGACAGGTTTACTTGGTTACAACCGAACAACTGCAAGAGTATCTTGATACTGCGGGACGAGTTGTTATCTACGAATACCTGTTCTATTGTAAATCAGAACACTGCATCAACCCCTTGGCTGTCGAACAGGATTGCAAGAGTCAGGGAGCACGACTCCTTCTAATGATGGAAAATTACAAAGGTATCATCGGGCTTCCTGCTCTGGATTCACCAGTCTTGGCTGCAAATCCGGCACCATTTGGCAAGACAATAGCCAAAACTTGTACTCCACAGTTTTTCAACCAGTTGACGTCAACAACCTACAAGACTCGTGGTTATGGACGCTATTATCTGTTTGATAACGGAAAGTTCAAAGGGTGCTTCAATGACTATAAGGATGCTCTTAGTACAGACTCCCGTCTGCGGCGGGAGTCTGATAAAACATTGTCTATGAGTCTGCCGCCTCGGACGGCAGACTCCCGTCCATGGCGGGAGTCTGATAAGACATTGTCCAAAAGTCTGTCGCCGCAGACGACAGACAAAAGCATCTTTGCCGGAGCATGAGAAGTCGAAAGAACTATTGGATGAATAAGATGAAGAAAATCTGTCATTATATATCAGAATACATGGGATTACTTGTGCTGGCTGCAGCGTTGCTGGCATTGGCATTCCCTGACGTTCTCGGCCATATACGTCCGACCGTCATCAACTATTTGTTGGGTGTGGTAATGTTTGGCATGGGACTGACGCTGAACCTTCAGGATTTCAAGATTGTGTTCAGCCGTCCGAAAGATGTGATTATCGGCTGTCTGGCTCAGTTTACAGTTATGCCACTATTGGCTTGGGGACTGGCTCGACTATTCCAACTCGACGAGGCGCTGGCTCTTGGCGTGGTCTTAGTCGGCTGTTGTCCTGGAGGTACGGCTTCCAACGTGATAACCTATCTGGCTAAAGGCGATTTGGCACTCTCTGTTGGAATGACTGGAGTCTCAACACTATTAGCCCCGTTCCTTACACCTCTTTTGACATGGGCATTGGCGGGTAAGAGTGTAAACGTAGATGTGGCAAGTATGTTCCTGAGCATCCTTTGGGTGGTGATTCTGCCTATAGTTGCCGGTCTGTTGGTGAAGTGGCTTTGGCCAAAGTTCACGGAGAAAGCAACCGACTATCTGCCAGCATTCTCCTCGATAGCCATTGCCTTCATTGTTGCTATCATCATTGCCGCCAACGCCGATAAGCTGTTGGCAGGAGGATTGATAATTGTTTTGGTAGTCATGCTTCACAATGTCTGCGGCTTGGGGCTGGGCTACCTGATTGGGCGGCTGCTTAGACTTTCAGAGCCGAAGAAAAGAGCCATATCTGTCGAGGTGGGCATGCAGAATTCAGGACTGGCAAGCAGCCTGGCAACGATACATTTCGCTGCATACCCGTTGGCAACCATCCCTGGAGCCATCTTCAGTGTATGGCATAATCTGTCTGGTGCTGCCGTTGCCTATCTTTATCGGAAAAAAGAAGTGTTAGAATAGATGAACAATTCAATCATATCCAGTTGCGTTTGTTTCTGGTTATTATTTTACGAGCGAACAAAATATGAGTAGGTATAACAGATATACGGGCTTAACAGCCAGTGAAGTAGAGGAGAATCGCCGTTTGTATGGTGAGAATGTCCTGACGCCACCCAAGCGGGAACCATTGTGGAAGCGTTTCTTGGAGAAGTTCAGAGACCCTCTGATTATCATTCTCCTTATAGCAGGTGCCCTTTCTATTGTAATCTCATTCTATGAGTTTTTCGGACTGGATGAAGACATGACGGTCTTTTTTGAGCCGGTGGGAATATTCGTTGCCATTATTCTGGCAACTGGACTTGCTTTTATCTTTGAATATAAGGCTGACCAGGAGTTTTCTGTATTGAATAAGGTGAGCGATGACGAGCCGGTACAGGTGATTCGCGATGGCGAGGTGACACGTGTTCCCAAGCGTGAAGTCGTAGTCGGTGATGTCGTGATGGTTGAGACTGGCGATGAGATTCCTGCAGATGGAGAGTTGGTTGAGGCTGTGACTCTGAATGTCGATGAGTCAACACTGACAGGAGAGCCTGTGTGTCATAAGAGTGTACTGCCGGAGCAGCCGTCTGCGTCGGCTGTTTCTAAGACAAAGACTAATATGTTTTCCGCCATGGACGGAGAACGTATCGATGACGATACCGATGCCACTTATCCCACTAACTGGGTTATGAGAGGTACGAAGGTGATGGAGGGGCACGGCATGTTTGTGGTGCGTCATGTTGGTGATGCCACAGAGAACGGTAAGGTGTTTACCGCGGCACAGATTGACAATAGTGTGAGAACTCCCCTCAACGAACAGCTCGACCGTCTGGGAAAGCTCATTTCCCGTTTGTCGTATGGCATTGCTGCCCTTGTGGTTCTTGGCAGACTTGTCTTGGCGTTAACTTTGTCGTTGTCGTTAACGAGTTTTATCGCCTACCTGCTTCAGACGGTGATGATTGCCGTAACGCTGATAGTTGTCGCTGTACCTGAGGGTCTACCTATGGCGGTTACGTTGAGCCTTGCCTATAGTATGCGTAGGATGTTGAGAACCAATAATCTGGTGCGGAAGATGCATGCGTGCGAGACCATGGGTGCCGTAACAGTAATCTGTACCGATAAGACAGGCACGTTAACCCAGAACAAGATGCGGGTGTCTGAAATTAAAATTAACAGCAACGTTGAGGACTCAATGAGGTTACTCTATGAGAATATAGCCGTGAACTCAACTGCCGAGCTGTCAGGTGATGAGACGTTGGGAAATCCTACGGAGGCGGCACTGCTTCTGTGGCTACGAGATCAGGCTGATAAAACAATGCGTCTGTCGCCACAGACGACAGACTCCCGTCCGTGGCGGGAGGCTGATAAAACAATACGTCTGTCGCCACAGACGACAGACTATCGTGCCATCCGTGACAGGCTGACGATTGTCGATCAGGTGCCCTTTACGACAGAACGTAAATATATGCAGACTACCACTGAAGACGGAACGTTTGTGAAAGGTGCGCCGGAAGTCGTGATGGCGATGTGCCGGATGGATGAAGAGAAACGTCATGAGTGCGAGGCGATACTGGCTCAATGGCAATCGAAGGCGATGCGGACATTAGCTTTGGCTTGGGACGGGAGTCTGTCGTCTGTGGCGACAGACTCTTTAGACAATGTTTATCAGTTCTCCGTCCATGACGGAGAACTGCAGGCTCTTGTCGCTATCAGTGACCCGGTACGTGAGGATGTACCTGCGGCGGTGGGGGAATGTATGGATGCAGGCATTGACGTGAAGATTGTCACTGGTGATACTCCAGGTACGGCAATGGAGATTGCGCGGCAGATAGGGCTGTTAGACGAAGGAAGTAGAGTGAAGAATGAGATTATGACTGGGACGGAATTCGCGGCACTTACCGATGACGAGCTACGGCAGTGTGTTAAAGGTATAAAAGTGATAGCCCGTGCCCGCCCTATGGATAAGAAACGCTTGGTGGAGGCATTGCAGACCGTAGGAGAGGTTGTTGCTGTTACAGGTGACGGCACCAACGACGCACCGGCACTGCATGCGGCGCATGTGGGACTGTCGATGGGTGACGGAACGGCAGTGGCGAAAGAGGCTTCTGACATTACCATTGTCGACAATTCATTTTCAAGCATCGGACGCGCAGTGATGTGGGGACGCTCGCTCTACCGGAATATTCAGCGATTTATATTGTTCCAGATGACAGTAAACGTTGTGGCTTGCCTGACTGTGCTGGTAGGTGCCTTCTTCGACACACAGTCGCCTTTGACTGTTACGCAGATGTTGTGGGTGAACCTTATTATGGATACGTTCGCAGCCATGGCATTGGCATCACTTCCACCGACGTGGCAGGTGATGAGAGAACGTCCCCGTGACCGGCAGGCATTCATAATCAGTCGTCCAATGAGACAGTTTATCTGTGGTATGGGAATACTAATGACCATAGTATTGTTAATCATCTATTTCTGGTTTGAGCGTACGGACGGAAGTCTGTCGTCTGTGGCGACAGACTTATGGACAATGTTTTATCAGA
>ERZ842401.791-NODE-791-length-46777-cov-4.515132_pt1 | contig 46777 bp, 49 predicted proteins | sample MGYA00521270_ERZ842401 | MGnify/ENA primary metagenome ERZ842401 (study PRJEB31892, sample SAMEA3878208) | bioreactor metagenome | biome: Moose rumen | place: Sweden | collected 2011-10 | study: EMG produced TPA metagenomics assembly of the PRJEB12797 data set... | reverse complement strand
CTTGTATGGTTGAAGTTGCTAGATTCTTTATGAACTTTACCAAGAATGAATCTTGCGGAAAGTGCGTTCCTTGCAGAGAAGGTACAAAGAACATGCTTAAGATTTTGGAAAAAATCGTTGCAGGCAAAGGTGAAATGGAAGACCTCGACAGACTTGAACAATTAGCATTAACTGTTAAAGACGGTTCACTTTGCGGTCTTGGTAAAACTGCTCCAAATCCTGTTCTTTCAACGTTGAAGTACTTCAAAGATGAATATATTGCACACATTCGTGACCACAAATGCCCTGCAGGTGTTTGTACCGCAATGAAGAAAATTACTATTGACCCTGAAAAATGTAAGGGTTGTACAAAATGTGCAAGAACTTGTCCTGTTGGTGCAATTGAAGGAACAGTCAAGAATCCTCACAAAATTGATCAATCTAAATGTATCAAGTGCGAGGCTTGCTTGAATGCATGTCCGTTCAAGGCGATTGGTAAAGAATAGGGCGATACTTCATAAATTTTAGCTTATCAAGTGGAAAGTTGAAAGTGGAAAGTTGAAAATTAATATAAATATTTTCATTAATAAACTTGTTAAGTAATGATAAATTTATGAGCATAGCGAATTTAATAACTTTCCATTTTCCACTTTCAACTTTCCACTAAATACAAGATATTTGTAAATACTGAAACAATAAGGAAAAACAAAAATGACAGACGAAAAGAAAACATTAATAATCGAAGGCAAAGAGGTTGAATTTACTAATGAACCGAATTTGCTCGAAGTAATCAGAAAAGCAGGCATGAATGTTCCGACATTATGCTACAGACCTGATTTGACATCTTTCGGTGCTTGCAGACTTTGTGTTGTAGAAGTTGAATATCCGAACGGAAGAAAGATGATAAATTCATCTTGTACAATGCCTCCGGAAGCAGGAATCAAGGTTCATTTAAATACAGAAAAAGTCAGAAAAATCAGAAAAATGGTTCTTGAACTTCTTCTCGCAAACCACGACAGAGAGTGTACAACTTGTGATAAGTCAGGTTCTTGTGAGCTTCAAAAATACGCTGAAGAATACGGAATCAAGAGAGTCAAACAATATGCTCAACGTGAAACAATGGCTCCGATAGATGACAGTTCTTGCGCTTTGGTTCGTGACAACAACAAGTGCGTACTTTGCGGGGCTTGTGTCAGAGCATGTGACGAACATCAAGGTTTGCAAGTTTTGGGATTTGCAAACAGAGGAAGTAAAACGGTTGTTGAGCCGATGGCAGGAAAACCGCTTGCAAAGAGCGAATGTATAAATTGCGGTCAATGTGCTGCAGTTTGTCCTACAGGTGCATTAACCATAAAATCACAAGTATCTGAAGTTTGGAAAGAAATTACAAACCCGAATAAGAAAGTTGTAGTTCAATTTGCACCATCAGTAAGAGTTGCAATCGGGGAAATGTTTGGCTTAGAACCTGTCCTCGTCCTACCTGCAAGATTGTAAATTCAATTCATGTGGGAGAGAAGATTACCTTTAACAAGCTATCTGATGACAGAAAATTTGTTGAGATCAATTATAACGGCAAGCAGTACTGGATGCAGTACAGAGACCTTCAGGTTGAGCCTTGTGGTGAAGCTAAGGCTGATTTGCTAGAAGGCAAGATTGCAGAGCTTAAGAACTCTCTTGAAAACTACGATTCAGAAGTTGCTGCAAACTACAGAGCAGCAAAAGCCAAGCTTGAGAAGCTGGAGAAAGAAAACGCAAGCTTAAAGAGCACTCTTGCAGCACAGAATGAAAAGATTGAGGATCTGGATGCAACTAGAAGAGATTTTGCAGACAAGCTGGAAACTAAAGAGCTTGATATGCAGATGAGATGGTGGCTTCAGGGTGCAGTTATTGCTTTCTGCGGTGCCATTATTGGTATTATCTGTGTTTACATTCCAAGACCTTCTTCAAAGAGAAGAAACAGATTCTAAAACAGCTTGCAGCTTTGTGTTAGATGATTCGAAAAAAGTGAGTTAACCTCACTTTTTTTGTATCCATTTCTACGCCATTAGAAAAAAATCTTTAAGTTATCCCAACTACAAAATAAAACTAGCCCTGTAGCCTGTATCAAGCTAATCGCAGATAATGTCTTACTTAAAGTGATCAATTATGATGTCTATAAATTTTCTTAAATTAGAATCCTTGTTTAAATGTGGCTTGTAGTAAATTCCGAAAGGCGCATGAGGTGATTCTTTCCATTTTACATGAATAGTATGAGAGGATTCTTTTTTTAGAAAGTCAGGAATCATTGCATATCCGAATCCTGCCTCTATAAGAGCATAAGCTTCATTAGCATTTCTACAGATAATATTATCTAATGTTTCGTTAACAGGTATTATGCGTAATCCTCGTGAATAATAATTCTTCAGAAGGTAAGGTGGAATTGCAAGGATCTGTCTGAAAGGCCAAAGAGTTTCTGTTGAGATTATCCCATCAACATTGCCGGAAGTGAATCTTTCTGTCAGAGGATGAGATTTAGGCAAAACACACCAGAAAGAATTCTCCTTAAGCTTTTTGAATATGATTTCACTATCATCAAATTTCGCATCTTTCATTCCCAAAATTATATCCAGCTGTGAATTCTTTAGTCTTCCAAGATTGGCATCTGTCTGATCCTGAATCAATTCAGGGTAAATACTTATAGAAGATGTTGTACACATCATTTTTTTAAGAAGCATACTTATCAGTTCGGTTAAATTAGGATCTGCATATCCAATTCGGATCCTGTTTTGATGTCTGCTCTCAAATGAGGAAACTTTCTCTTTGGTTGAATAATACAGCTTCAGAATTTCCTCTGCATTACTTAGGAATTCTTCTCCTAATGGTGTAATAGCAACTGATCGAGAGGTTCTGCTGAATAAAGATGCTTTAAGTTCAGATTCCAATGCTTTTATCTGTTTTGAAACTGCCGGCTGAGATATTCCTAACTGTTCAGCTGTTTTAACAAAATTAAGCGTATTTGCAAGGCTTACGAAGCATTCTAATTGAGTAAAATTCACAATTAAATCTCCATAAAAGAACAATAACCTTTAGTTATAGACTATAGCATATATTTATTTCAATTGTGTAAAACTGCTTTCTATAATGAAGATGTTTCAGAAAACTGAAACCTGAGTCGTTTTTTTTAGGAGATTTATCATGTCGTTGAAAAATATTTATGCATGGAACCGTAATGAGAAAAGCACAGTAGCATCTGCATGCGGTTCATCTTGTGGTTCAGGGGATAAAGTAGAAGAATCCCCTGCTGCTTGTGGAGCTAAAGATAAGGCTCCTGCATCTGCCTGCGGATCAGCATGTGGTGCTAAGGATAAGCAGTAACATTTTTTATACATCTTTATCTTTTGTCCAGATAGGATTTCCCCATAGTATGAAACAGTATTTTTCCTTTCAATGGCATATTACAGATGATTGTGATCAGCGTTGCAAACACTGCTACATTTTTGCAGAGAACGTATGCAAGAAGCTGGATTCCATGGATTATGAACAGATGCTGGAAGTAGTACGAAATTGCGAAGATTTCTGCAATACTTATGATAGACTTCCGTATTTTTATATTACGGGCGGAGACCCTATCCTTCATCCGGATTTTTGGAAACTCATGGATTTGATGAAAGAAAAAGGTTATCCATTTACGATTATGGGTAATCCATTCCACCTTACTGCAAATGTATGCCAAAGACTTAAGGAATGTGGTTGCCAGAAATATCAGATGTCTATAGATGGTCTTGAACAGACACACGATTGGTTTAGAAAGCCGGGTTCATATAAGACTACTCTACAAAATGTAAAGCTAATTAATGACGCAGGAATACGTTCAGTAATTATGACTACTGTTTCCGGCAAGAATATAGATGAAGTTCCCGGAATAATAGATGAGGTGGTAAAGGCTGGAGTAAACGTATATGCTTTTTCCAGATATTGTCCTACAAGCGAGGAAAAGGCAGACGAGTCCAATGAAAACTATATGACACCACAGCAATACAGAAATCTCCTCGCAATTTGCGATGATAAATATGAATACTACAAGAAAAAAGGGTGTGATACCTATTTTAACAAAAAAGATCACCTCTGGACTCTTTATGAATATGAAAAAGGATCTTTTACAATACCAAAAGATGTGGATCCAGACATGATATACGGAGGTTGTAACTGCGGTAATTGCCATATGACGATTACACCAACGGGCGATGTATATGCCTGCAGAAGAGTGCAAAACAGTAAAGTTGCTAATATATTCGAGGAAAGACTTGCTGATATTTGGGCTGGTCAAATGGAAAATTACAGACAGTATGATCAGTTCAAAAAATGTGCGAAATGCGAACTTAAAGCATGGTGCAGAGGATGTCCGGGCGTAGCAAGCGGAGCAAGAGGAAATTTCTACGATGCCGATCCGCAGTGCTGGAAGGAAGTCGAAGGATATACAAAGGAGGAAAAGGAGGCTGTTTGATGAAAGCTGTTTTGATAAATGATATTACCCCTGCAGAAAAAGTAGAAATATCAGAAGTAGAAATACCAAAGGTTATACCCGGCTTTGTCCTTGTAAAAGTTAAAGCTTTTGGAATGAATCATTCGGAACAGATTCTGCGTCTATCTGAGATTAGAGCAGATTATATCAAAAAGCCGGTTATTCCCGGAATAGAGTGCGCAGGCGAAATAGTAGATGCCTCAGACAGTGGTCTTATAAATGGTCAAAAGGTAGTGGCGCTTATGGGCGGAATGGGGCGCAGCTTCAACGGTTCATACGCTGAGTATGCTCTTTTACCTATACACCATGTTTTCCCAATAGAAAGTAGTCTTGATTTTAAAGAAATTGCAGCTATACCCGAAACGTATTTTACGGCTTGGGGATCACTATTTGAATGCTTACAGCTAAAAAAAGATGATACGCTCCTAATACGAGGAGCTACTTGCGCTTTGGGATACGCTGCTATTCAAATAGGCAAGGCACTTGGATGCCGTGTTATTGCTACAACTCATAAAGAAAGTAAACTTTCTCTTTTAAATGATGCGGATGAGAAAGTATTGGATGATGGATCTCTTACCGGCAAGGTTAAAGGCGTTTGTAAAGCTCTTGATCTTGTAGGCCCTAAATATCTAAAGGATACACTTACAGCTGTAGATAAGGGCGCAATAGTATGTCAGACAGGACTTCTTGGAGGCGTGTATGTGTTGAATGGATTTGATCCTATCAAGGATATCCCTAATGGAGTGTATCTTACAGGATTTTTTTCTAATTATCCTACACAGCAGATAATTGATGATATATTTGCCTTTATGGATGAGCATCATCTTTCGCCGCATATAGGAGAGACGTTTGATTTCGAACATATAAAAGATGCTTGTATTTCGCTTGATAGTGGCAAAGTAAATGGAAAGATTGTGGTGAGTGTCGATGACTAATTATGAATTTTTTCGGAAATTGAATTTTAATGATGGTCTTAGCGTTGTCAAAGAAGTCCTCCAGAGATTCCCGATGCAATATGGTTCTACTACAGGCCTTGATGGTCTTGCGCAGGTTAGACCTATAGAGTTTAAATTCGAAGAAGATGGTGTACTGTATTTCGATACAATTGATATTTATGATTCATACAAGGAAATGCAGAAAACGCCGTATATTCAAGTGTGCATTGGTGATCAGGAATCCATGAGCTATCTTAGGATCGGTGGAAAAGTCAACTTCACAAAAGAAAAGGCTGTAATTGATAAGTGCGTTGAAAACAGCCCTGTTCTTAAGAGTCAGTATGGCGATAAAAAAGAGAAAATAGTCGGATATTATCTGACGGATGTTTGGGCAGAGTTCTGCTCTTTTGACGAAACTATCGGTTCATATAAATACAATCTTCCTAATAAATTCGATTGAAAATAGAGTTTCCATCAAAGAAAAGATTCCGAAAATCTAAGAGGTTTGAAGAAGAGAGGAGTTGGTTTTCTTGAATCATGCAGAGCAAAGAATATGGATGATTCAGCAACTGCTGGATGAAAATTCAAATTACAAAGGCTATTCAATTCCCAAAAATACTAATGAGCAGAAAGATATGCTTAGGGCGCTTATGAATGTTAGAGAGCCAAAGCCTATTAGCCAGGAATTTCTTGATATTCAGGATGAGTATCTTAAAGAAGAGAACAATTCTGTAAAAATTACAGATATAAATGATCTAGCACCTACAAAAAGCGATGAACGATTATATCTTTGGCAAGGCGATATCACAAGTCTTAAGGTGGACGCTATAGTGAATGCAGCCAACTCACAGATGCTTGGTTGTTTTCAGCCGTTGCATAATTGTATTGATAAAGCGGCACCAATCTCAATCACACAGCCATACAACAGAAGAATGGCAAACTGCTCATAAACCTTGCATTGCCTATGCTTATGCCGGATGATGACGCTAGGCCGGGAATAAAACTAGAATTTATAAGAAGACAAAAAGGAATCAGCAGAAAGGAACTAGCTGATAAATTAGAGATTGCTCCAGGAGCTTTATTTAACCTTGAGAATGGATTTAACCCAATCCATTTTGATGATGCATTGAAACTTGGAAATGCACTTGATGTTGACCCAGACATCTTTATAGATGAAAGTGCAAGATTCTGTGCTCAGGGTTATGGAGAGAAGATAAGAATCATTAGACGCGCTTGTAACGCTACTCAGGAAGAGTTTTCTAAAATGCTTGGTGTTACACGATCAACTTTATCCTGCTGGGAAGCAGAAATTGGTGACTATCATCCAAGTTCAGTATTCTATTATAAACTGAAAGAAATTGCGGAAGAAAAAGACATAGATATTAATCGTCTTAATAGTGAACCGGAAAGCTATATTGATGATTATGAACTGTTTTTAGCAGGAGATTATGGTAAAAAAATTAGGTACATCCGCAATGCTTATGGTGTAACACAGACTGAGTTTTGTAATATGATTGGATATGCGGGTGGAGCATCATCATGTAATTGGGAATCTATGACTGAGAAACCACTTCGAAAGGCTTATAACCGGATAAAGTTTGTGGCTGAGGCAAAAGGCATAGACATTAACAAGCTAAATGCTAATCCAGATTATTATAAGGACGAGTATTCAAGATTTGTAGAGAAGAATAGCGGCGCTAAGATTAGATATATTAGGTTGCAATACAGAGCTTTTACCGATGACTTTGGTAGGATGCTTGGCTGCTCGGGAAATGCAGTATGTACGTGGGAACGTGGACAATGTATCATGGGGCGTCAGTATTATGATGCTCTGAAGAAGCTTGCAGAGGCAAAAGGAATTAATCTGGGAGAACTAGACAATACCCCTGAAGTCTTTCAAGATGACTATGATATATTCTGTGTACCCGGCTGTGGTAAGAAATTAAGATATATTAGAAATGCATGTGGTATGTCCGCTGAAAAGTATGCAGATAAACTTGGAGTAAGTAGAGAAACTATCTTTATTTGGGAATCAGAGAGAAGTCAAAGAGGAACAATCAGAAGACCGGGTAGAGAGAACTTTGAAAAAATCAAACAAATGGCGCTTGAGCATGGGATAGACATGAGTACCATAGATGAAGAAATGGCTAAGCTTGATGATTACAAGGATTTCTGTCAAGCCGGATTTGGTGCTAAGATAAAAGCACTACGCTATGTATATGGAATGTCACAGAGAGAATTTGCTGAAATGGTTGATGCTTCGGTAGAAACAATCAGCAGATGGGAGCGTGAGGGAAAAGTTCGTGGCAAAACAGCTTATCCTTCTAAAGAACGTTTCTGTGTATTTAAGCGACTGGCAGAGGAGAAAGGAGTTGATTTTAATGAATCATGCAGAGCAAAGAGTATGGATGATTCAGCAACTGCTGGATGAAGATGTAAATTATACCGGATATGAGATTCCTAAAGGTGATAAAGAGCAAAAAGATCTGCTTAGGGCACTTATGAATGTTAGAGACCCCAAGCCTATAAGTCAGGAATTTCTTGATATCCAGGACGAATATCTTCAAGAAGAGAATAATTCTGTAGAAATTACGGATGTGAATGACCTAACACCTACAAAAAATGATAGTCGGTTATATCTTTGGCAGGGAGATATAACGGCACTAAAAATCTCAGCTATCACTAATCCGGCGAATGACCGCATGTGTGGCTGTTTTCAGCCACTTCATTCCTGCGCGGATAACATTATTCACTCGAAATCCGGGATTCAGCTTCGCAGCGAGTGTTTTAGAATAATGAAGAAGCAAGGGCATCCGGAGCCCACAGGGCAGGCCAAGATTACCCCGGCTTACAATCTGCCGTGTGATTATATTCTTCATACGGTAGGCCCAATAGTTCAAGGCACGCTAACTATGAAACATGAAGAATTACTGGCTTCTTGTTATAGGTCATGTCTTGATCTTGCTGCGGAGAACGGAGTAACTTCAATAGCTTTCTGCTGCATTTCTACCGGAGTATTTATGTTCCCTAATCAGAGAGCTGCCGAAATTGCGGTGGAAACAGTGAGAAGGTGGCTTGATGAAACCGGAAGTGATATGAAGATCGTTTTTAATGTATATAAGGATATCGATCTGGAAATATATGATAAGCTTTTGAATTGAGCGTAAAGGCAGTCGTTATGTTATTCATAGCGGCTGTTTTATTCTGGGGTATTCAAAGTTCTTTAGGGTTTCTGGACACGGTGTACAGAAGTTGAAGCCATTAATGTAAAGAGTGGCCGGAACCCAGGATTATGACCGGGTGATACCGGAATATACATATGGCGACTCACGGATATCTAATTAAGTTACCGTATCGTATCTTCCCTTACATGTTTAAAAAGCGGCTCAAATCGGTTCTTTTCGGAGGCAAGGCATACCAAATAATAGTCAGTACTGCATTCGGGATCGGCAATCGGGATGTTGATCCTATCCGGAAAAACTTCTCCTCGGTTTATGAAGTAACTGGAGGAAAAGATCGGATAGTCCGAATTGGATGCCAGTTCAAAGAAGGAGTCATCCTCGACCTGCAGCAGATACTTGCTGTCAGGCGTTTTATCCCTGTGGACCTTCGACCAGAAACCGATGCGGCTAAGCAAAAGGATGGTAAGACCATTCAGATCCTTAAGGTGTACCGCAGGATAAAACGAGAGAGGGTTTCCGGCTTTCAGAGAGATATAAAGGCTTTCGTGGCCGCATTTTACATAAGTAAAACAGGGATCTATCGGTTTTTCGTGAACAACGGCAAGCTGGTAGATTCCTTTTTTGATCTTGTCAAGGAAGTCGGCATCATCCATCATGTCAGCGGATAGGGTCATTCCTTCAAAAGTGTTGTTAATGATGGGGGTAAGGACCGTCTGGGGTACGGGTGCACAAAAGCCGATGGCCAACGTATGAAGGCTTCTGTCATAGGCACGGACTCTTGATTCAAATTCTTGAGAAACAGAAAGAAGCTGGGCTGCATAGGCTGCGGCCATTTTGCCGGTTTCCGTCAGTCCCAGATGATTCTTACTGCGGGTAAAGAGCGTAACGCCAAGCTCATCCTCCATTCTTTTCATGGAACGGGTCAGGGAAGGCTGCGAGGTGTTCAGGATTTCTGCAGCGGCTGATAAAGTGCCGCATTCTGCAAATGTTTTCAGCTGTTCCATCATATAAATATCTATCATATTATTTCTCCACTATTCAGAAATGTTATAGCAGTCGTCGATATTGGCATTGTACATTATTCAGAATCTCTTGTAAACTCCTAATTAAAGAAAAACAAAACCACTTCAAGGAGGTATTCATAATGGAAACAGTAAAACTTTATAACAACGTAGAGGTTCCCGTACTTGGCATCGGCACGTTCATGATCAGTCCTGAGGACACGGAGAAATCAGTTTATGCAGCTCTTAAACTGGGATACCGCATGATAGATACCGCAAATGCATATATGAATGAAGAAGCAGTAGGCAAAGCGCTTAAGAAGGCAATCAATGAAGGAATTGTTACAAGAGAAGAGGTATTCGTATCCACCAAGATCTGGGCAACCCTTTATGAGAACGAGAACGCAGTGGATGACACGCTTAAAAGATTGGATCTCGATTATGTGGATCTGCTTTTCATCCACCAGCCGGCAGGCAATTACATGGCAGGATACCGGATGCTTGAGAAGGCATATAAGGACGGCAAGGCAAAGTCACTGGGCATCTCCAATTTTGAAGGGGAGAAGCTTGAAAAACTCCTGGCAGATTCCGAGATCAAGCCTCACGTGATCCAGATGGAGGCACATCCTTACTGCACAGAGAAGGAGATCAGGGACAGACTCGCAGAGTACGGCACGGCGACAATGGGCTGGTATCCGTTAGGACATGGCGACAGAGGACTTGTGAATGAAGAAGTCTTCACAAAGCTTGCGGACAAATATCGTAAGAGCAATGCACAGATCGTGCTCCGCTGGCATACACAGATGGGATTCATCACGATCCCCGGCTCCAAGAATCCTGACCATATCCGTGACAACGGAGATATCTTTGACTTTTCTCTTACCGAGGAAGAGATGGCTGAGATTGCAAAGCTCGACGGAACCAAGAAATACTATCATGCAGATGAGGAGCAGGTTGAGAAGTATGCGACCATGCACCTGCCGTTCGAAGGATAAGATAGTGAGGATGGTGCATGAAGAGAGCGTTGGTTTTGATATCAGCAGTAGTTTTATCACTCTGTCTCTCTTCCTGCGTAGTTTCCAAGAGAGAGACAGAGACTGCTCCAAGGCAGGATGAATCTATAGAAACGAAGCAGGCTTCCGGTCAGGATAAATCTGTGCTCATAGATGAAATGACTATTGAAATGGGATCAGGAAACGATATGGTAGAGCATTCTATGACAGAGAACACTTCGACAGAAAAGTATACGTCAAATACAAGAATATCAGACGTGGTGGATGATCCGGTCTTTGGAGACTACGGCAGGCTGATCTTTCCGGTTAACTCCGGATATTACGGTGGTACCACGCTCGGCAATCTGTCGCTTGCCTGGTACAACTACGTAGATCCCGATATGACGGTGGAGATCTGCAATTACATGAGGGATCATGCAGCAAGTGGAGATATCATCTTTTATGACATTTATACGGAAGAGGAAAAGGCTGCAGATTCGGCAAAGGAAGATACGGGACTGTTCTTCTTCAAGGGCGATATAGGTGGGAAATTTGCTATCGTAAACGCCGGCGGAGGCTTTGCCTACGTTGGAGCGATGCACGACAGCTTTCCCCACGCCTTAGAGCTTTCTAAAATGGGATACAATGCCTTTGCATTGATTTACCGTCCGGGGGCACAGACGGCCTGTGAGGATTTATCAAGGGCAATTGCTTTTATCTTTGAACATGCAGAAGAGCTTCAGGTTGATACCGATGGGTATTCCCTCTGGGGTGGGTCGGCAGGCGGAAGAATGGCAGACTGGGTAGGAACATACGGTACGGAAAATTTCGGAGAGAAGGAATATCCACGTCCTGCGGCTGTCATCGTAAACTATACTGGACTTTCAGAAGTGACAGGATATGAGCCACCGACTTATAGTGCGGTAGGGACAAGTGATGGGATTGCAAACTGGCGGACAATGAAAGCGCGACTGGATACTATGTCCGCACAAGGCATTCCTACGGAGTTCCATTCCTATGACGGGCTGTCACACGGATTCGGACTTGGAACAGGAACGGTTGCGGAAGGCTGGATCAATGATGCCGTGGCATTCTGGGAAGATCAGATGAATTGACATATAACGAGGAGGAAACAGAAAATGAGTATTTTATTTATCAACGGAAGTCCAAATAAAGACGGAAACACGGCAAAGCTGGCGAAGGAACTGCTTGCCGGAAAAGAATATGAAACGTTGAACCTGATCGACTATAAGATCTATGCCTATGGTCAGGAATATGCAGATGATCAGTTCGATGAGGTTATCACGGCAATTCGAAAGGCAGATACGGTAGTCATGGGATCACCGCTGTATTGGCATAACATTTGCGGCTTGATGAGGAATTTCCTTGACCGCTGTTATGGTCCGATCGGACAGGGTGAGTTTAAAGGAAAAGATCTGTATTTTATCATACAGGGTGCTTCTCCGGAGAAATGGCAGTTGGAAGCCTGCGATTTTACGATGTCTCGGTTTGCGGGACTGTATGGATTTAACTATAAGGGAATGATAACAAACAGTAGCGAAGCAAGGACTTTGGCAGATGGGAGGTAACAGGATGGAGTATGTAACATTATCAAACGGGATCAAGATGCCGGTGCTTGGATACGGCGTGTATCAGGTAACAAAGGATGAGTGTGAGAGATGTGTATCAGATGCACTGAAAGCCGGATACAGAAGCATAGATACGGCGCAGAGTTATTTCAATGAAGAAGAAGTGGGAAATGCCATTCAAAAAGCCGGCATCCCGAGGAATGATCTGTTCATTACTACAAAGGTATGGGTGGAGCATTACGGCTATGATGCCTGCAAGAAATCCGTGGATGAATCGTTGAAAAAGCTTAAGACAGACTACATTGACCTGATGCTGCTGCATCAACCGTTTTCTGATTATTACGGGGCATGGAGAGCATTGGAGGATCTGTATGAGGAAGGGGTGTTTCGAGCAATTGGAGTGTCGAACTTCTATCCGGACAGGCTTGTGGATATCGCTTCTTTTGCACGGATCGCACCTATGGTGAATCAGGTGGAGACACATCCGCACAATCAGCAGACGGAGGCAAAAAAGTGGATGGATAAATATCAGATCCAGCATGAAGCCTGGGCACCCTTCGGAGAGGGCAGGAACGGTCTGTTTGAAGATCCGGTACTGACCAAGATTGGAGCAAAGTACGGCAAGACCACGGCACAGGTAATGCTCAGATGGCATATTCAGAGGAATACTGTAGTGATTCCTAAGTCAGTTCATTATGAGAGAATGCTGCAGAACATCAACGTCTTTGATTTTAAGCTGACGGATGAGGATATGGACAGGATTGCTTCGCTTGATAAGCAGGAGAGTTCTTTCTTCTCGCATTATGACCCTAAGATGGTGGAATGGTTTGTACAGATGGTAGAGGAGAGAAAGACGAAGCACAGGAGCGAAGAGGAGAAAAAGGCATGGTAACGAAATTGAAGAAGAGCGTGGCATTGATTCTTGCCATGATTATGTCGTTAACGCTGGCTGCCTGTGGAAATGATTCGGGCAGTACCAGCTCAGCTTCAACTGAACCTGAGGCGAGATCAGAAATTCAGACAGGCGCTACGGTCAGAAGCAGTGATGCGCTTTCAATCAGAGGCGGAAACGTAGACGGAGCAGAAAATGAGGTTCGTGAATGGGTACGAGGATTAGGCCTGGACTGACTAAAGCCGTGGCAGAGGATGGCTTTGTTGCGGCGATAGAGCAGACGGGATGGACTTCTGCGGTGCCTTCCGGATATCTTGCCGAGGCAGGCGAACAGGGAAGAGTGGAGACTCTCACGTATGACACAAAGAATTATGCATGGGACAGTTCCGATATCAGAAAAACCACGTATATTTACCTGCCCTATGGATATGATGAAAAGGATACGGAAACAAGATATAACATTCTGTACCTGATGCATGGATGGGGTGGTCACGCCGGGGAGTATTTTGAATACGGAGCAAAGAACCTTTTGGACAATCTGATCGAAAAAGGCGACATTTCTCCGATCATCGTGGTCTCGGCAAGCTTTTATAATGAGAGCAGTACGGGGGACTTTAGCAGCTCTATCACGGAATTTCGGGCATTTCACAATGAATTTGAGAAAGATCTGATGCCTGCGGTAGAGGGAAAATATCATACATTTGCCAAATCCGCATCGGATGAAGACTTAAGGGCATCTCGGGATCACAGGGCATTCGGAGGATTCTCACTTGGCAGCGTGACTACCTGGCTGCAGTTCTGTTACGACTATGATTACATCCATTACTTTTTGCCAATGAGTGGATCCTGCTGGTACTATGGCACCTATGGAGATTTCCAGATCGAGAAGAATGTGGATTTCATAGAACAGCTTGTAAAGGACAATGATCTGGACGACAGAGGATATTTTATCTATCACGCCGTTGGGACAAATGATGCAGTGAAAAGTCAGTCGCTTGATATGGCAGATGAAATGCTTGGCAGGGATATATTCACACCGGATCATTATGTGTTCTATCAAAAGGATGGCGGCTACCACGACTTCAATGCGGTGATGGAATATATGTATAACGCATTGCCGTTGTTCTATACAGAAGAGGGGGATAGAAATGAAAGTATGGATGATAACAGGAGCCGGGAGAGGCTTGGGAAGAGCGTTTGTTCAAGAGGCTGTAAACAAAGGCGATAGTGTCATAGCAGCAGTAAGAAAGATACCTCAGAATGATATATTGTTTCAGAGTGAAAATGTCCTTCCAGTAATAATGGATGTTACAAGACAGGATGAAGTCAAAACAGCTGTTGATAAGGGATTAGAGCGTTTCGGACAGATAGATTATCTGATCAACAATGCCGGATTTGGAATGAACGGAGCATGCGTCAGCCGAGTTGAAAAGAAGAAAAGGGGTATTAACTGTCCGGCAAGGACACTCCGGGAAGAAGACCAGAGCATTCTTACCGAGGCAGCCTTGAAACATGATCTTCAGGAGCGGATTGAAGACCTGATTTCTTTCCTGGACGAGCAGACCGAGGCGGTTGCAGAATACAGCGAAGCTTTAGTGCGAAGGCTTATTGAGAAGGTCACAGTCTATGATGAGAAGTTGGTGGTCGAGTTCAAGTCAGGGCTGACTATCGAGGTTGAGGCTTGAACGAATTACGCGTACACCCGTGGCTCATATTTTGAGAGCGGTGGGTGTTTTTTTTCCAATATATTGATTTTCATCCAAAATAAAGTATAATTGGATGAAAAGAAATGACACTGGACGAAAGGAGCTCTCATGAGATCGTTTGACTATAGCAGGCTTGTAGAAAAGGCATGGGACACTGATATACTAAATCTTGTTGCAAAGATTCATGAATGCAAAGGAAGACAGGACTTGTTCATCCGGCAGAAGCCGGTAGAACTTGATCGTTTAGTCGAGATAGCAAAGATACAGAGTACAGAAGCTTCCAACAAAATCGAGGGGATCGTTACGACAAGTACTCGCATGAAACAGTTGTTTGAAGAAAAGACAACGCCCAGGAACCGTGATGAGGATGAGATCATGGGCTACAGGGATGTGCTGAATACAATTCATGAGAGCAATGAATATATTCCAATTCGCCCTTCTTATATATTGCAGCTTCATCGCGATCTTTTAAAGAGGGCCGGCTTTTCTTATGGTGGACATTTTAAGAATGTTCAGAACTATATCAATGAAACAAAGCCTGATGGAACGGTAGTTACCAGATTTACACCTATCCTGCCTTATGACACACCGGAAGCTGTGGAGAATTTATGCAACGCTTATGAACAGGCTATAGCAAATGAGAAAATAGATTCTTTGATATTAATCCCGACATTTATCTGCGATTTTCTTTGCATCCATCCGTTCAATGATGGCAACGGGAGAATGAGCAGACTGCTGACATTGCTCTTATTGTATAAAAACGGTTATAGCGTTGGAAAATATATCAGTATCGAAAAGCAGATAGAGAAAACAAAGGATCGATACTACGATACGCTTGAAGAATCAGATGCAGGATGGCATGAGGAAGAAAACGATCCGACTCCATTTATAAGATATATGCTGCAGGCAATTCTGGCCTGCTATACGGAGTTTGAGGAGCGTGTTGGATTAATGTCTGAAAGCGGATCGGGCAGTACAGCATATGACATTGTAAAGAGATATACAGAAGAAAAAATCGGAAAGTTTACTGGTGCTGATGTTGCCCATCATTGCCCGAGTATAGGAAGGTCATCAGCGCTGGCAGCATTAAAAAAACTGACAGAAGAAGGAAAAATAATCCGGCAGGGTTCAGGAAGGAGCACCTTCTATGTCAGGGCTGACAGTAAATGATTTCGTCCAAACACGGGCTGATTTGGATGAAATAGATATAGCCGACAGATGTGATAAATACAAAGATTTCTTGGAAATGTTTATTATAGAAAGCGGCATGCCTGTTGCTGAAGATTATCCGAAGGTAAAACATAAGGATATCGTTCAACGAGCCTTGCATCGTAAGAAGCCTTTTAAGGCAGATGGCAGCACTGGATATAGAGATTACCTTGTTTGGTTAACGTGTTTAGAGGCCGCAAGAAGATTTCCTTATGCATTGAAGCAGGAGAACAGGATACTGGGAAAGAGTGTAGTATAGCATTGGAGAGATGAGATCTATAGTCGGAAAAGCATTATACAAATCAATTCCTGTTATGGCAGGGTATATTGTTCTGGGCATTGGCTTTGGGATACTGCTTCGATCAGCAGGGTACGGAGTACACTGGGCTTTTGCCATGAGTGCCTTTATCTACGCCGGGTCCATGCAATATGTGGGAGTGGAGCTGATCACAGGCGGAGCGGGAATCATATCGACAGCTCTCACCACGCTTATGGTAAATGCAAGGCATCTCTTTTACAGTATCTCGATGATAGACAGATATAAAGATGCAGGGAAGTACAAGCCATATCTTATATTTGCACTAACAGATGAAACCTATTCGCTTCTGTGTGATGGAAAAACTCCTGAAGGTGAAGATCCGGCCCTATTCAGATTCCTTGTGTCTTTCTTTGACCAGTGCTATTGGGTCATTGGAAGTATTATAGGAAACCTGCTCGGAGCGGTTCTGCCATTTTCGACCAAGGGTATTGAATTTGCTATGACAGCACTGTTTCTTGCATCATTCACTCAGCAGTGGATCGATAATAAGGACCATGTCCCGGCCATAACCGGGATGGTAAGCGCGTTGCTTTGTCTTTTGATATTTGGCCCGGACAGATTTCTGATCCCTGCAATGCTTGTGATCACGCTGGTTTTAACCATAGTGCCAAAGAGATGAGGAGGGAAAAAGAATGAGAGCCGGGATACTTGTGGCGACTATGGCCATTGTAACAATTCTTTTGCGTTTTCTTCCTTTCTGGGTGTTCAAGGGGAAAACGCCTCAATATATAAGCTATCTGGGAGAGGTGCTGCCATCAGCGATCATAGGAATGCTGGTGGTTTATTGCCTGAAGGATGTCAGAGTCATGTCAGCACCTTATGGCATACCGGAAGCGATCGCAGCATTGATCGTAGTTGGACTACAGATCTGGAAAAGAAATTCTTTGGTAAGCATCCTTTCAGGGACTGTCATATATATGATCATGATGCAGTGCTTATAATATCAGTCGGAGAGATTTCCCTGTCCTTTGGGGGCGGAATTGAATACATACAAAAGAGCGCAGTGAGATTCAGAAATGAAAATGATCTAATTTGAGGATTGCAAAAGCAGTCCTCTTTTTTTGACAGGAAAAATGAAAAGTGATACTATTATGTTAGTTGTCGCTAACAAGAATATAATATGAAGGGAAGATTTAATCATATGAAGACGGAAAAAGAATACAAGGACTTAACGATAAAGGAATTTACAAAAGCAGCGGATGTATATGAGACGGATCATGCGGGGATATATGAGATGTGTAAAGAAGATTATCCGTATATCTCATCAGAGCTTGAAAAGGAAGAATATCATGATCTTTTGGACTGCGGCTGCGGAACAGGACCGATGATCTCACTTTTGTATGAAAAGGATCAGGATAAGCATTATACAGGTCTTGATATAACACCTCGCATGATCGAAGTAGGGAAATCCAAGAACCTGAGCGGTGTAGACTGGGTCGTAGGAGATTGCGAGAATCTTCCGTTTGAAGAAAACTCATTTGATGCGATCATCTGCTCGAACAGTTTTCACCATTACCCAAATCCACAGAAGTTTTTTGATAGCGTAAAAAAGGTGCTTCGACCGGGAGGAAGATTGATCCTTCAGGATTATACGGCACCAAAGATCATACTATGGCTTATGAACCATACTGAAATGCCTATAGCAAACCTTATCGGACACGGGGATGTCGCGGCAAGATCGCTTGATGAGATCAGGGCATTTTGCGATGCAGCCGGTCTTAAGGTCGAAAAGCTTGAAAGAGGAAAGAAGTTCAGGCTACATCTTGTGGCAAGGAAGTGGATGCAGAGATAGTTTGAGAGCTTGAAAATTGGCAGGAGGCTGATAAGAATGAAGTATGTAGGAATATATTGGACACTGTTTGCCCCGATGATGAAAAAGAGTATTTCAAAAAGATTTGGAAGTGAGCTTGCAAAGGAGTCAATAACAAATGGAAAGAATGAGTACAGGCGGCTCTTATCAAAGGCTGACGATCTGGGAAACGGCAATCCGATGGCAAGTAACGCTTATTTTGCGTATGTCTTTGCCGGGGCGTGGCTTGGGAGTAAAAAGAAATTATCTCCCGATGATATGGCGCTAGTCATGACAGATGTTTTGGAATCGAGACTGCTTCGGATGGTATTTGGAATGACTGATCTTAATAAGACCCCGAAGAAATGGGAACAGGATATGAAAAAGTATGAAAAGTGGTTTAATGCAAACGGCAAGGAATATCCTGTAAACTGGAAGGTCAATTTTGATGAAGGAAAGCATAGGGACGGGAGCTATTATTATTTCAGCAGATGTCCGATATGTGAGTTTTGCAATAGGGAAGGGATATCTGAACTGATGCCTGCACTCTGCGCAACAGATGAGGTGATGTTTAGGCTTCAACACGGAAAGCTATACCGGGATCATACGATTTGATAGAAGCGCAGCAGAATTATCGTTAGGTCAAAGTAGATAAAGGCGTGGCGTATTGTTTTATGGAGGGATAAGATATGCATTGGTTGATGTTGATTTTGGCAGGTATATTTGAAGTCACATGGGCATGTGCAATGAAGTATTCTAATGGTTTTACTGTTATAGTGCCTACAATTATTACGATAGTTGGATTAAAGCTGCTCTCAAAAGAATGAAAAGTATCGGGAATCGCTCCCTTTTTGCAGAAAAGAAAATGTTCTAATTTGAGGATTGCAAAAGCAGTCCTCTTTTTTTGACAAACCTACTCAAAAGTGGTAACATTTCGTTAGTATAAACTAACGGCAGGCAATAGGAGGAAAAGATTATGTCATTAGGTTGGTTTTTAGGAGGAACGCTTTTTGGCTCTGTAGGTCTTAAGGCACTTGGATCAAAGGATGCAAAGAAAGTTTACTCAAAAGTGATCTCGTATGGTCTCGACGCAAAGGACAGCATCATGGAGACAGCCGACGGGTTAAAGGAGGGCTGGGATGATGTCTATGCCGAGGCAAAGGAGCTGAAGGCAGACCGAGATGCCGAGAAGGACAGTGAAGCGGAGATCATCGAGGATACGAGCAGTGAAAAGACCGCCGCTGCCACTAAAAGCACGCAGGCAAAGAGCACTGCCGCCAAAAAGACGACTACCAGAAAGACTACGGCAAAAAAGTCCGGAAGACCAAAGAAGAATTGATACATAGGAGTACATAGTACATGAAATGCAGGATTCTCCATGAAACCCGTAATCGTATACGGGTACATATCGAAGGGAAGCGTCCTTCGATGGAACAGGCGGATCTTTTGGAAAACTATCTCCTGTCGGTCGATGAAATCAGCGATGCAAAGGTTTACGACCGCACAGGAGATATTGTCGTCAGACACAATGGAGACCGCCAAAGGATAGTAGAGATTTTATCGGGATTTTCTTTTTCGATGCCGGAGGTTTCCGGTACGGAGATAAATCCCAGATCACGGGAGCTTTCCCATGAGTATTCAGAGAGGCTTGTCATGACAGTGGTGCGGAGGGGCTTAAAGAGGATATTTGTGCCTGCTCCGATAAGACATATCATCTCGGTATACAACTCTGTGGAGTACCTCATCCGCGGGGCAAAATGTCTGCTCTCAGGCAAGATAGAGGTTTCGGTGCTCGATGCTACGGCTATCGGCGTGTCGCTTTTGCGCGGTGATTTTGATACAGCCTCGATGGTCATGTTCATGCTTAGGATGGGAGATATCCTGGATGAATGGACTCACAAAAAATCCATTGATGATCTCGCCCGTACCATGAGTCTGAATGTAGATAACGTGTGGATGAAGACCGATGGCGGTCAGGAAGTACTGGCGAGGATATCTGATGTAAAGGTCGGCGATCTGATCGTGATGCGGACCGGAGGCATGATTCCGCTTGATGGAAAAGTGATCCATGGCGAGGCGATGGTAAACCAGTCGTCGATCACCGGAGAGCCACTGCCCGTGGCAAAGAGACCGGGAAGTCTGGTGTATGCGGGGACAGTCATCGACGAGGGCGAGATAGAGATCGTGGTCGAAAAGAGTGCCGGCTCGGGTCGCTATGACAGGATAGTCCGCATGATAGAGGAGTCGGAAAAGCTGAAAAGCGAGACGGAAAGCCGCGCCATGCACATGGCAGATGCGCTGGTCCCATATATGTTTTTGGGTACGGGATTGACCTATCTTCTGACCAGAAATGTCACAAAGGCAGTCTCGGTGCTGATGGTGGATTTCTCCTGCGCGCTAAAGCTCGCCATGCCTATCTCGGTGCTTTCCGCGATGCGTGAGGCAGGAAAGCGCGGGATCACAGTAAAGGGCGGTAAGTTCCTCGAAAAGATAGCTCACGCGGATACCATAGTATTTGACAAAACAGGCACCCTCACTTACTCACAGCCAAAGGTACATGACGTGGTTGCTTTTGGAGGAAACGACGAGACCGAGATGCTGCGGCTGGCGGCATGCTTAGAGGAACACTATCCGCACTCCATAGCAAACGCTGTGGTGCAGGAGGCGCGTGACAAAAACATTGAGCACGAGGAAAAGCACACAAGGGTCGAGTACATTGTGGCTCATGGGATTTCAAGCACTATAGACGGGCAAAAGACGGTTATCGGAAGCTACCACTTTGTGTTTGAGGACGAGGGCGTGACCATACCTGTAGGAGAAGAAGAAAAATTTGAATCACTGCCGGACGAGTATTCACATCTGTATCTGGCTATCGGAGGCATACTTTCAGCGGTAATTCTGATCGAGGATCCTCTGAGGGAAAATGCGCCTCATGTAGTGGAGGAGCTTCATCGACTTGGCGTGGGGCAGCTCGTGATGATGACCGGTGACAGCGACAGGACAGCAAGGTCAATCGCAGAGCGGGTAGGCGTGGACAGATATTTCTCCGAGGTTTTACCGGATGACAAGGCGGCATTTATCAGGTCAGAGCACGAGGCAGGGCGTACTGTCATCATGGTGGGTGACGGGGTGAATGATTCGCCGGCACTTTCCGAAGCGGACTGCGGTATAGCGGTCTCCACAGGCGCAGCCATCGCCAGAGAGGTAGCCGATATAACCATCACGGCAGATGAGCTTTATGACCTTGTGATATTAAAGATACTGAGTGACAGACTTCAGGAGAGGATAGAGCGGAACTATCGTATCATCATTTCGTTTAACGGAGCACTGATCGTGCTGGGCGTCCTGGGGATACTGCCTCCTGCCATGAGTGCACTTTTACATAACACATCCACTATCGTGATCGGACTGAACAGTATGACAAATGTCCTTGCAGAAAGCGGGCAGTAGCTCCTGAGTGTTGCAGGCCATTTTTTTGAAAAAAGTAATTGATGAATTTACCGGGGACAGCTACAATGAGAAGAGACAAAAGCAGGTTGTTTTATCGGGAGGAAATCAATTATGGAAATGACACTTAGATGGTACGGGTCAAAGTTTGATACCGTGACACTCGAACAGATCAGACAGATCCCCGGAGTGCATGGGGTTATCACTACACTTTATGACACACAGCCCGGAGAGGTCTGGAGCAGGGAGCGTATACGCGCACTGAAGGATGAAGTCGAGGCAGCAGGGCTTTCGATCGCGGGTATCGAGAGTGTTAATGTCCATGAGGAGATAAAGCTCGGAAAGCCTAGCCGCGATGAGCTTATAGACAACTATATCGAGACACTTAAAAATCTCGGCGAAGAGGATATTCATCTCGTATGCTATAACTTCATGCCGGTGTTTGACTGGACCCGCACCGAGCTTGCGAGAAAGCGTCCGGACGGCTCGACGGTTTTGGCTTATACGCAAAAGGCTGTGGATGATCTCGTACCCGAGGAGATGTTTGGTTCGATCTCCGGCGATATGAACGGCACAGTGATGCCGGGGTGGGAGCCCGAGCGTATGGCTCATGTTAAGGAGCTTTTTGATGAGTACAAGGGAGTAACTTCCGAGGATCTCTTTGAAAACCTAAAGTATTTCCTAGAGCGGATCATGCCGGTTTGCAACGAGTATGATATAAATATGGCGATCCATCCCGACGATCCCGCATGGAGTGTGTTCGGACTTCCGCGTATCATCATAAATAAGGAAAACATCCTGCGTATGGTAAAGATGGTGGACGATCCTCACAACGGAGTGACCTTCTGCTCAGGTTCATATGGTACAAACCCGGATAATGATCTCCCGGATATGATAAGGTCATTAAAAGGCAGGATACATTTTGCTCATGTCAGAAATTTAAAGTTTAATTCCAGGGACGATTTCGAAGAGGCTGCTCATCTTTCAAGTGACGGATCATTTGATATGTATGAGATAGTAAAGGCACTCTATGATATCGGGTTTGACGGACCGATCCGTCCCGATCATGGCAGGATGATCTGGGGAGAAAAGGCGATGCCTGGCTATGGTCTATATGACAGGGCGCTCGGCGCGGCATATATAAACGGATTATGGGAAGCAATAGAAAAGGCTGATAAGTGAAAGTGAGGTTTATGATGAAGGATTATTCTCTTGATATTAAGGACAAGGTTATCGTGGTTACAGGAGCGGGCGGAGTGCTTTGCGGCGAGTTTGCAAAGCTGCTCGCAGAGCAGGGTGCAAAGGTAGCTCTCCTCGATCTGAATGAGGATGCGGCAAAGGCAAAGGCCGACGAGATCGAGGAGGAGGGTGGACAGGCAAAGGGCTATGCCGCAAATGTTCTCGACAAGGAGAGCTTAAAGGCGGCGCACGAGGCTATCATTTCCGATCTTGGCACCTGTGATATCCTCTTAAATGGTGCGGGCGGCAACAACCCCAAGGCTCAGACCTCCAATGAATATTTCGTCGCGGGCGATGATGCAAAGGACGATATCGTATCCTTCTTCGATCTTGACCAGAAGGGCGTGGAGTTTGTCTTTAACCTAAACTTTATCGGTACACTGCTTCCGACCCAGGAATTTGCAAAGGATATGATCGGAAAGGAGGGCTGCTCAATCATCAACATATCTTCGATGAATGCCTACACCCCTCTGACAAAGATCCCTGCATACAGCGGAGCAAAGGCTGCGATCTCAAACTTTACGCAGTGGCTTGCGGTACATTTTTCAAAGGAGCATATCAGGGTCAATGCACTCGCCCCGGGATTTTTCTCGACAAAGCAGAATGCGGCACTTCTTTTCAATGATGACGGCACACCTACCGCACGCACGGAAAAGATCCTTGCGGCAACACCGATGGGACGTTTCGGCGAGCCAGAGGAGCTAAATGGTACGCTGCTTTATCTCCTAAACGAAAAGATGTCCGGCTTTGTGACAGGAGTTGTTATCCCTATTGACGGCGGATTCTCAGCATACTCAGGAGTTTAGTATGACGGCAAGCTCGCCTTCTGTGATACAAAGCAGGTGGTAGCGAGGAGATGGATTATGGGATCGATTCTTATAAAAGATACCACGCATAGAGGATCAGGAGTATGTTTATTGCAAAGACCTTTGGTGAACTGACAGCCAGAGATATATACGAGATACTTAAAGCCCGTGCCGCCGTCTTTGTTGTGGAGCAGAAAATAGTCTATCAGGATATGGATGATGTAGACTATGACAGCCTGCATGTGTTCTGGCAGGAGGACGGAGTGGTGACGGCATATTTGCGCGCCTTTGAGACAGAACCGGGTGTCGTGCGTATGGGACGAGTGCTGACCCTGCAACATGGGCAGGGGTTAGGAGGGCGACTCTTAAGCTTCGCCCTGGAAGAAATCAGGCAAAGATATTCTCCAGAGATGATCGCCATTGACTCACAATGTCATGCCATCGGCTTCTATGAAAAAGCCGGATTCAGGGTATGCTCTGAGGAGTTTCCTGAAGAAGGCATTATGCATGTAAAGATGGAGTTGAAGCTGGTGAATGAGTCATGCTGAATAAGCTAGGCCCATTCCGGCTTGTCAGTGATATTTTGTACCTTTACTGTTCATCACCCAGGAAAAAGCCTTTGCCGTTCTAATATCCGCGTCTTTAAAGTGATTTCCGTTATTCCATTCAAGGATACAGTTCACGTTGCGCTCTTTCAGCAACTCAAAAGCTTCACGTATTCTGCTACCCACTGTTGCCATAACAGGATTGCGCGTTTTTTCCTCCCGATCTCCGAGGCTCAGATAAACTGTATCGGTTCTGATTTCATTCTTTTTCATATACTCGGCAAAGTCCGGGTACCATAAAGACGGAGAAGCTGCTGCGACTCCGCTGAAAGTGTCCGTCTGATACGCTGCCCACAAGGCGAACAGTCCGGCAAGTGAATACCCACCGATATAATAAGTTTTTCTTTTGTCGGCACACAGATCGAGCAATTCCCCAAGTGTTTTTGAAGCTCTGCCACCGAAATCTTCTTTACCGAATACCGCCGGCGCTTTCCATGGAGATAGCTCGTTGTTCCAATCATTTATCCTGACTGCTATCAGGCTAAAACTCATTTCGCATTTCCTGACAACTTCTGCAAACTCGTTTTCGATTCCCTCAAGGTCGTGATCATCGACAGGCTGAATCAGCACGATGTTGGATTGTGGATTCCCAAGTTTAAACATTTCCATTTTGCGCAGACCCTCTTCTTCACCTTCTTCCCATCTCATCTGCCTCGTTCGGCCTACACCAAGTCTTCCAGATCCTTCTGATGCCCCTCCATATCCTTCTCGTACTCCTCCCAGATATAGGACATATAGTGGAACATCTGCATGACTACATTATAGTCCACGGACGATTTATGTTCAATAAGCGCGACCAGAAAAAGTTCCTTCTCCCCCGGTAGGTTCACGCGCTTTACCACAAAGGAAGATAGCCTGTTTTGATATGCAAAACAAACCCCTGAAATAAAACAATAAAAAATAAGGAAACTGACGATCCGTCCGGACGCATCTATATGCGGTTTCAAAATGTCTGGACATCGCACACTCTCAGAAATGCGTGTCCGAAATGTAGACTTACATTAGCACATCCGAATGAAGATGTAAAGATTTGAAAAAATAATTTCTCAACTTTATTCCCAATGCGTTATAATATCTTAGTCAGGGATAGCACTGGGAATAGGCATGATGATCCCGGTTAATTTCAGCAGTATAAACAGAAGGTTAGTTTTAATGGTAAAGTTGAAAAAAACAGAAAAATTAAGGTATTTGAGGGCTTCGCAGGGTATGGCGGCGCATCTTACGGGCTAAGTCGAGCCGGGATAAAACATGAAGTGATAGGATATTCTGAATTTGATAAGTTTGCTTCAGCAAGAGAAGTAGTCGGTTATTCTATGACTGGTGCGGAGCATTTGAGTAAGCATTTAAGGGAGGAAATATGTACAAGCTGATATCCAGATTAGTAATATACAGAGATGTGGAAAAGTCCAGCATACTATACCGCATGGCGGAGATATTCCGCGAGCTGGAGGAAGGCGGCATATATCCGGCTGCGAGCAGAGATGCGTCGCAGGCCGGAGGCGTTATCCCTGACAAGGGGGCGCTTAGGGACAGGCTGCTCGACGAGATCCACAGGCTCCTTGATCTGGCGACCGACTATGGCTTTGACAAGAATCTCTGGCACAACTACATAGCTTATCTTTTAGCCATGACGGAGACGCCGTTTACCATAGTGTCCGAAAAGACCGGCGTGGTGGATGGCTCGGTAAATGAGTTTGTAAAAAATGATCTTTCCATCTTCAAGGAGCTTTTGGACTTTGACTTTTCATCTGTGGAAAAGGCGCTGGACATAAACTGTTTTTCCGTGATCACAGACTACCATGCTGTAGAGAAAAAGGATCACTCCTATAATAAAAATGTGAGCCTGCGCATAAGGGAGCTGTCCGATGCGATAGAGTCATGCCGGGGAGCGGATGAGCTTTACGCAGCGGTGATGGATTTTTACAAAAAGTACGGGGTGGGTCAGTTTGGCATGAACAAGGCCTTCAGGGTGTCGCCGCGTGCTGCGGCGGTTATGGAGGGCAGCAGGACGCCGGGCAGTATCTCGGAAAATAAGGCAAGGACTGAGGAGATACTCACGCCCATCATCGCCACCAGTGATGTGACGCTCGATGATCTGATCGGATACGAGGCACAGAAGCAGGAGCTCAAAAAAAACACCGAGGCATTTTTGGATGGACGCCCGGCAAACAATGTCCTCTTATATGGCGATGCCGGCACCGGAAAGTCCACCAGTATAAAGGCGCTTATAAACCAATACTACGAGCAGGGGCTGCGTATCATAGAGATCTACCGGCATGAGTTTATGTATCTGCCGGAGATCATCAGTATCATAAAGGGCAGAAACTATAAGTTTATCATTTATATGGATGACCTCTCGTTTGAGACCGGCGAGACAGAGTACAAGTACCTAAAGGCAGTGATAGAGGGGGACTTAGAGGCTCGTCCCGAGAATGTCCTCATATATGCCACCTCAAACAGGAGACATCTTTTGAAGGAAAAGTTCTCCGACAGGGACTATGACGAGGATGACATCCATCACAGTGATACAGTGGCGGAGAGACTGTCCCTTTCGGGACGCTTTGGCGTAACTATCGCATATTTTCGCCCGGAGAGGCAGACCTACTACGACATAGTCAGATCGCTGGCAAAAAAGCGCGGTATCACCATGCCGGAGGAGGAGCTTCTGGCCGGGGCGGACAGGTGGGCGCTCCGCCATGGAGGCCTGTCAGGCCGTGTGGCACAGCAGTTTGTGGATAATCTGGGGTGACGCATGACGCCTTTACTTTACCGGTTTAAAGTGGCAGTATTTTTTGACAAAAAGCTGTAAAAGTGATATAATCGCCTTTGCGTGTAAACGCGAGTAGGAGGTAATAGCATCATGGAACATTCAGATTTCGATAAGGTACGGGCTTCTGTCCAACAGCAGTGCGGCAGTGAGGTAGTGATCCAGCTGGATCGTGGCCGCAACAAGGTGGACATCCAGAAAGGCGTGATACAGGAGGCTTATCCCAGCGTCTTTACTATCCTGGTGGACGACGAGGCCGAGGATCATCCGGCGCAGCTTTTATCATTTAGCTACACGGACATCATTACCAAGGAAATTAGAATGAAGCTGTGTTAACACAGTAGAGACTCCGCCGGCAGCAGCCGACGGAGTTTTTTTAGTGGCAATTTGCGACATATTATAGTACAATTATCGGGAAGTTTGCAAAAAGGAGAATTGCATGAGTTTAGCAAAGACGCAGACGCCGCGATCCTTCTGGCAGTGGCTGGGACATGGCGTCAGATGGAGATATAAAAAACTCCAGATCAAGCTGAAGAAGTTCTTCCGTCTAAAGGTCATAGTCAGGTGGGTCTGGATATGGAATTCCAGAAAGCCCATCCAGCAGGACAAGGTTATATTTTTTGAGACAGCCTCGGCAGGTATTTCCAATAGCTTTACCGAGCTCTTTAATATGCTCGTCAGAAACTATGAGCTGGATATCCACTGTCATTTTCAGATGATAGGCAAGGTAAAAAAGTGGGAGGAGTTTGCCCGGCAGCTTGATTTTGTGCGGGATGCCGCCACTGCAAAGTACATCATCGTAAATGACAGCTCGGATCTTTTTGGTCAGATGAAAAAGAGACGCGGCCAGCATTTTTTGAATACATGGCATGGCTGCGGCGCTTTCAAGCGCTTTGGGCTGGGTACCGCAGGCAAGATATTCGGCGATTCGGAAAAGGTCATAAAGAAGTACCCGCTGCATCCGGATTATGACATCCTCACCACATCCTCACCGGAGGTGGAGTGGGCTTATGTCCAGTCCATCGGCGCTGAAAAGCACCCCGAGTCTGTAAAGGGTATAGGCGTCAGCCGCTCGGATGTATTTTACCAGGAGGATTTCATAAAGCAGGCGTATGTGAATTTCTATTCCAATGTGCCGCAGGCCAGGGGCAAAAAGGTCATCCTCTATGCGCCTACCTTCCGTGGACGCGTGAGAGCGGGCACTACGCCAAACATGCTCAATCTCTCCATGTTTTATAAGAACTTCCATGATGATTATGTGCTGGTGTACAAGTACCATCCTTATTCAAAGGATGCTCCGCATATCGAGCCGGCCTACAGGGACTTTGCCTTTGACCTGACGGGTATGGAGATCGATACGCTGCTTTGCGTGGCGGATATCTGTATCTCGGACTATTCATCACTGATATTTGAGTATTCGCTGTTTGAGCGGCCGCTGGTATCCTTTGTATATGATCTGGACAATTACTTCGACTGGCGCGGATTTTACTATAGCTTTGAGGAGTATGCGCCCGGTCCTATATGCTATACCAATAATGAGATGGTGGACTACATCCTTCATGTGGATGAGCGCTTTGACAAGGAAAAGGTACACGCCTTTAGGGAGAAGTTTATGAGCGCCTGCGACGGCCATGCCACAGAGCGCATCATAAAGGAGTTTTTCAAAGACGAGATAGAGCCATTCAGGAGAAAGACGCCCCTTACGGGAGTCTACCATGATATCCCCTCCACCGAGAGGTTTGGCCTTTACCAGAGTAACCTCAGCTACTACCTTAAGCTAAAGGAAAAGGCGAAAAAGGCGTATGAGAGAGCAGAGAGGGAGCCCGTGGATCCGAAAAAGGTGGCGCTCATGGTGGACGAGCAGAATACGTCTGTGCTTTTTGCCTCTGTAAAAAAGATACTGAAAAAGCAGGGATATACACTGGTAGAGGATATAGACATAGATATCGACAACATATCGTCCTATGTAGCCAGCCTCGCTACCTGTAAGGTGATCCTCTGCGCTGGTGAGCCTTATGTGCTGCGCATGATAGACCTGCGTGATGAGTGTCTCGTTTACCAGGTGTGCCCAGAGGTGCTCCCGATATATCCCCTGTGGAACAATACCAAGGCGGTCAGGTCGAGATACTATCTGACAGAGACGAGGGAGTTTCCCATACATACCAGATACGACGGCATCATGTCCACGGCAAAGTCGCTGGATGAAAAGTACCAGCGCAACTATACCTTAAAGCCGGGCGGCGAGATGATCCACTGCGGTAATCTCCAGACGGATCTGCTCTTTGGGAAAAAGGACAAGGCGATGGAGGCCATCAGTGCGCTGATCCCTACCTTAGAGCAGAAGAAGATCATACTGATACTTTGGGAAAATCGCCCCGGTATGGAGGGCGTGCTCATAGATGCGCTGACGAGGATGCACGAGAGATTTGCGCGTGAGTATGTCTGCCTCATTGACTGCGATGACAATGGCATGGCGCCTTTTACACTTCCCGAGTATTTCCAGGGCTACGCGGTAAATCTGGTGACAGAGCTGCCCAAGAGACGTGAGGAGCAGGCGGAGCTTTTAGAGGGTGGAGATTTTGACGGAGAAGGTCAGGATGAGTCAAATCGACCCGAGCCTAAAAAGCTTCGTGCGATCAGCCGTATCGAGGAGCTGGTGGCTGCGGATATTGTGGTCACGGACTACTGTGCCGAGGGCCTTACCGCGGCAGCCATCGGAAAGCCGCTCATACTCTGGTCGCCGGATTATGAGTCATTCTCCAATACACACGAGTCCTATATCAATCCGGGAGAGATTCTTTCCGACATACGTGTAGAGAGCACGAGCGAGCTTATGAAGGTGCTTTCCAATATAGATGAGTATGACACCACAGCCGAGAAACGTTTTGCGCAGGATTATCTGCAGAAGTGTGACGGCAAGAGCGCAAAGTATCTCGTAGAGTATTTAGATGAAAAAGTAAAGGCATCATAGCAGAGGAGGTTTTTATGAGTAATATCGCAGTGATCGTGGCAGGCGGAGTAGGAAGCCGTATGCATCAGGACATCCCGAAGCAGTTCATCAACGTATATGACAAGCCGGTGATCATCTACACGCTGGAGAGCTTTCAGAAGCATCCTGAGGTGGACGCTATCGAGGTAGTGTGCATAGATGGTTGGCACGATATGCTTTGGGCGTACGCCAAGCAGTTCAATATCACGAAGCTCAAATGGGTCATCGGCGGAGGTGATTCTGCCCAGGGCTCCATAGCAAAGGGCGTCTACAACCTGGAGGGAGAGGCAAAGGAGAACGACATTATCATCATACACGACGGGATCCGCCCCATGGTCGATGAGACCGTGCTCTCGGATGTCATCATAAAGGCAAAGAAGTATGGCAATGCCGTGACCTCCATGCCCTACAACGAGCAGATTTTTAAGGTGGCAGAGGATGACGAGGACACCACTGTGGAGTATATTCCACGTGAGACCCTGCGTCGGGTGTCCACACCCCAGGCGTACCGCTTTGGGCTGGTGGACGAGAAGTACCACGAGGCCTATGAGAAAAATATCGGTATCGCCGGTTCAAACTACACCAATACCATGATGGTGCAGCTGGGAGTGAGGCTCCACTTTGCGGCAGGCTCAGATAAAAAAATCAAGCTCACCACAAAGGACGATCTGGAGGTGTTCAAATCCTATCTTAAGGCTGATAAGGACAAGTGGCTTAAGGACTGACACGGGTTTTACCCCACCTGCCTTTTTTGGTGGGTGGGGATTTGTTTTTAAAGAGGAGTGACTTATGGGAAAAAAGCTTTGGGAAAATGAGATGTATCTGTCGGACGTGTCCTATGTGGCCGGACTGCCGCTGGACTGGGAGTCACTGAGGGGTACGTCATTTTTGATCAGCGGAGCCAGCGGCAATATAGGCAGCTTTCTGATAGACGTGCTGATGGAGCATGAGGACATCAGGATCTACGCCATGGGCAGAAACGAGGCGAAGGCAAAGGAGCGCTTCGCAAATTACTGGGACGATGAACGTTTTAACTTTGTGGCAGGCGATATAAATGAGGGAGTGATACTGCCGGAGGGGGCGGGTGTGATGGACTATGTGATCCACGCCGCCAGCAATACCCATCCCAGGGCTTATGCTACCGACCCCATTGGTACTGTGACCACAAATATCATCGGCACCGACAACATGCTTAAGGCTGCTGCGGAGAATGGCTGCAGGAGATTTCTCTTTCTCTCATCGGTGGAGATATATGGGGAAAACCGCGGTGATGTGGACTACTTTGACGAAGAGTACTGCGGCTATATAGACTGTAATACGATGCGTGCCGGATATCCTGAGAGCAAACGTGCAGGAGAGGCGCTGTGCCAGGCGTATATCAGTGCAAAGGATATGGATGTGGTGATACCCAGACTGTCACGCACCTATGGTCCCACGCTTTTAGCCACGGATACAAAGGCGATATCCCAGTTCATACACAAGGGTGTGGCAGGTGAGGATATAGTATTAAAGTCGGAGGGCACCCAGAACTATTCCTACAGCTATGTGGCCGATGCGGTCAGCGGTATTCTCTACTGCCTGCTAAAGGGTGAGTGCGGTGAGGCATACAATATCGCTGATCCGGGCTCGGATATAACCTTAAAGGATCTGGCAGGGATCATAGCGGATTATGTGGGGCGGAAGGTCATCTTTGAGCTCCCCGATGCTGTGGAGGCAGCGGGCTACTCAAAGGCCACCAAGGCACTCCTCAATGCCGCAAAGCTCCGCGCTCTCGGATGGCAGGCGCACTATGACATGAAGGCCGGCCTCACCCGGACGGTGGAGATACTTAAAACTATAGAAGGCTGACGGGTATTTTAGTTAGACATTTACAGTCATTTGATATAAGATATAGTGGTGATATAAATACGCTTATAGGTAAAGGGGTGATTTTTATGTTTCAGGATATGATAGAGAGGTTCAAAGCTATCAGATTGCATTTCACGCTTACGGCTGTGCTGGAGCTGGTGCTGGGTGTGGTACTTTTGATCTGGCCGCTTACCGTAGTAGGCCTTCTGGCTACTGTGGTGGGTGTCATCGTCATCGCTATGGGGCTGGTGATCCTGGTGTCAAAGCTCTTTGATGATGTGGGCAGGGCGCCCGGAGTGCTGATCGGCCTGATACTCATTATAGTAGGTGGATGGATAGTCCTGCATCCCGCGGGTATCATATCCATCATACCCATTATGATAGGTGTGGGACTTGTGGTACATGGTGCGCAGAATTTTTCACTTGCCCTTGTGGCTCAGCGGGTCGATGCTCCCAGGTGGGGCTGGATGATAGTCGCGGCGGTGATTACGATTGTGTTTGGCGTGATCTGCATAGTATGTGCCATCCGGGTAGTGGATATCGCAGTCAGGATCGGCGGCATATTTATGATCATCGACGGACTTTCTTCCATATTTATGATCCATCGTGTAAATAAAGCCGAGCGCGATGTGGATTCTGTCATAGTAAAAGAGACGGACCTGGGAGATTACTGATAGATGCGCGAGATGGAGTTTAAGATGGAGAGGCTGGGTCTCCTTTCGGTAGGAGACGTCCTCCCCGTGACAGAGTACAAGCTTCCCAATTCCTACTACTATATGCTCGGACCTGCTTATGCCATGTCGGCGAATTACTCTACGCCGGAGAGGCTTTTTGCCAGAGAGGGCAGGGTGACGGATGTAAAGGAGACGGAAAAGGGATATTTTGTGACTGTGGAGTTTGATGTATGAGCCGACAGAGTGACGAGACAAAACCTATAGATCATCTTTTGGCCGAGAGCTTTAAGGAGCTTGTGGAAAAAAAGCCGATTGAAAAGATTACCATCCGCGAGATCACTGATCTTGCGGGTGTTATTCGTCCGACCTTTTACAATCACTTCCAGGATAAGTACGAGCTTTTGGAGTGGATACTGGTCACCGAGATATTTGATCCCATGGAGCCTATGATCGATAAGGGCGAGCTTTCGCAGGCGGTGGAAAACGCACTCGTTACCATGCAAAAGGAAAAGGGCTTTTACGAGCGTGCCATGAAGCTGACGGGTCAGAATTCCTTTGCCGAGATCATGACGGATCATGTGGCGGGCCTCATTTTAAGCCGCCTGTCAGAGGGCAGCTTAAGAGAAAAGATATATTACCAGTGGCTTACCCCGCGCCGTGTGGCTTACTTTTTTGCGGGGCAGATCGTGTATGCGGTGATGGAGTGGCTGGAGGATGGTATGTCGGTTCCGCCGAGAGAGCTGGTCGGGACCTTTATGTATTTCTGTGCGCATTCGGTCATAGAGCTAGTCGAGATGGTAGAAAACTGATTAGGAGCATTATATGAATACATTGATATGTATATTGATTATCATAGGTATCAGCCTGGATGTACTCGGCGCCATGGAGATCGAGGGAGCCATGCTCGGAGAGATAAAAAAGAAAGATATGGTACTCGCGTCTCTTTTGGTCATCGGACTGCAGCTTTTATTCTTTTTTGCAGGATATATCGCGTGTGATCTGGTGGTGCGTTACGACATCTTTACCCATGGCGATACTACCGCGTCCATTATAGCGGTTGCGATATTTGTGCTTTTGGGGATCAGGCTTTTGATAAAGGGGATCCGCCGGGCCTTTATAGAGGAGAGGCGGCAGGAGTTTTCCCTGGCAAAGTACATGAAGGGTATATTCACACTCAGCTTTTATACGCTCTGCGCAGGATGCGCCTGCGGCTTTATTGATGCGTCCCCGCTTCTGATGCTTGTGACCATGATCATATGCTCTGTCAGCGTCACGGTGGGAGGTATATTTATAGGATATCACTACGGCTTCGGATCAAAGTCCACAGGCTACTTTGTGGGCACGGCCTTTCTGTGGCTCGCCGGCATTTATGTCTTTGTCACCGGGCTCTATCCGGTCATAGCGGGGTAGTGTCATGTGTGCGAGAAAGGCAGCGGAGGTAAAAGAGATACTTGGGATTTTGGATGACACCTATGGTACGGATCATAGGTGTTATCTTCATTATGAGACGCCATGGCAGCTTTTGTTTTCGACCATTCTATCCGCGCAGTGTACGGATGCCAGGGTAAATATCGTGACTGCGGAGCTCTATAAAAAATATCCGTCGGTGGAGGCCTTTGCGGCAGCGGACCTTAAGGAGATGGAGGAGGATATCAGACCCACAGGCTTTTATCATAATAAGGCCAAAAATCTGATCGCCTGTGCGAGGCGGCTGATCGAGGATTTTGAAGGTGAGGTGCCGTCGGATATCGAGGAGCTTACTTCCCTGCCGGGAGTGGGGCGAAAGACCGCCAATGTGATCCGCGGCAATATCTATGGGATCGACAGTATAGTGGTGGACACCCATGTGGGCAGGATATCGAGGAGGCTTTCACTGACAAAAAAGACCGATCCCACAGATGTGGAGTATGAGCTTATGAAGGTGCTGCCGCAGGATCACTGGATACTCTATAATCTGCAGATCATAGCATTCGGGCGTGAGATATGTACTGCCCGCTCACCAAAGTGTGGGATATGTCCACTCTCTCATCTGTGCCGTTCAAAGGATAAGAGGTTGTAGAAAATATGGATAGGCAATCGCCAAAAGGTACGCTTTTTTGCGTACCTTTTTTAATACCACGGATGATATACTTATGGCACTATCAGTGGCTTTGCAGCCACTTTGTGTGCAGCATCGGACGCAAAACAAGGAGGTTTTTTATGAGGCGATTTTTCAATTCGGGGGGGGTGTTTTAAGGCTCCTGCAAATATTTCTTTTTCAAAGCGGGTGACAAGCCTGCTGCTTTCGGCTGCGATGGCTGTAGCCCTCCTGCCGGGGATATCAGATATTGAGAATGTAAAGGCAGACGCTGGTGGTACTTTATGTTTTAATATTGGTAGTAGTTCATTTACTAAAAAAGTAGTAGGAGGGAATTTTGAAGATACAAATGACGAAAATTATACCATAAAGTGGGATTGTGATGATAAAACGCTTACTTTAAGGAACTTTGAGTATGAGGGATCGGCTAATAGTTTTTCTGATGCTCTTATAGAGCTTATAGATTACACAAATAGTTCTGGCGAGACAATAAAACTGGTACTTGAGGGTAGTAATCATATTAAATCCAATAAAGGTGCCGCATTAAGAATTTCTATAAATAATGCTAAAACAGACGCGGAATTTGATGCTGCGTCAAATTCCAAAATCCAGATTTCGGGAAGTTCTCTTGTGGTTGAGAGGACGGATATTCCTGATATTGAAGATAACTGGTCAGCACCGGCATTTATGGCTGATGCCGAGACTATAGAGGTAGCTTCAGGGGTAAGCATTGAGGCAAAAAATACAAATAGTGCCAACACAGAAAAGCGTGTAGACTATGATTTTTGTCACACAGAATATAAAAAAATAGCTAATCTGGGAAGTCTGGTAGGCAGAAGTAATACCAAGGATGCAGGCTGCATAGATGACTGGGTCTATGGGAATGTTCCCAAAAAGTCTGATGTACAGGGAGCAAAAGCAAAGGAATTGTATCAGGCTCCGGAAAATGATGGCAACACATATCTCGGAAAAGCCTATTATTATACAGATGAGATGATTTATCCAAATGCCACATGGGATAAGATCAATACTCAGAATAAAGCGACAAAAACGGACGAAGAAATTGACAGTAAAGAGTGGACCAGAAGAGGAGCTTTTGATGAAAATGGCAAACCAATAGGTTCGCATATATTTTACCAGTATTATTATGTAAATGATAATACAGGGAATGTTCAGACGGATGACATTTCCTGTCCTATACAATATCTTGTTTATGATGAAAACCCGGAAAATACAGATACCGGCGAAGGTGTGGTGAATGACAGACTTGACTGGGGAGTCAACAGCTGCAGCTATACGGATATCAAGGGAAATGGTACGGAGATATTGTGCGTGAATGAGTATGCTTCTGTAAAGACCAGAGAATTTAATGGAAATTTCTATGCTATGTGGGGATCGGCAGGCAATATTACTGTAAACGGAAGTATCTTATATGACGCCGCGATCGGCCCGGAATATTATGCGCCTAATATTGATGCAGACAGAAGATACTATGCATATTTAAAAAATGGCGATGGAATTAATGAAGGGTATGTATTTCTAATACCCGATGGAGAGCTTGATGCTGCAGACATAAACGCAATAAAAACGAGATTTGGAGCGAATTCCGTTGAAATCTATGCAGATAAGGATGCGCTCAGATCAAAAAGAGAGTACACCGGAATAGATGCTGTTGAAAAAAACCAGATAGAGGCTACGGTTAAGTCAAGTAACCTTACGATAAATGGTGATGTTGCATACCTATCTCTTGCGGATACATATACCGGAAATGTTATTATTAATGGTATGGTGGGAGGAGTAAGTGACTATCTGTACACGAAGGCAACCACACCGGAAGAGGTATGGAAAGAAAACAGTGAACTGAATATATGGCATGGGGCTACTGCCAGACCTGGAAAGATTGTTGAGGATGGTTCTTTGCTGAGCAGCATATCATGGGGAGAGTTTGGAGGAGATCACTCTGTGTATGGTGTGGTTGGTACAGCATATAATGATAGCTTTATCGATCTGAACGGATATACTACGAGTGAATATGATGGAAAGAATTGGACAGTTGGAGATTTAGATCAAAGAGATAACTCTGAAAGGGGAGAAGTAGTAGAAGTAGGTGTCAGTGGATTTGCAAGTGGCATAAGCCCTATTATCAGGGAAAAAATAAAGGATGACAATAAAAATCCCATGTACACCGGAAAGGATTATAAGAAAAAATCTAAGTGGGATAAAGCTATCAGATCTGTTATGGGAATGGGTAATACAGCAAAGCTAACAATATTTGATATAGCAATAACGCAGAACAATTCAAGACTGGTGGAGCCAAGCGGAGCAAGCGTAGAGCTTTCTATCAATGGACTTAAGAGCTGGATCAATGGCAGTCAACCGGTGACTTTGTATCATGTCCGGGATGACGGAGTGATAGAGGCGGTTCAGAGTATTCCCGGTGAGGAATTTGAGGGTTCGTTTGACACAAGTACTACTTCATTTTCAACATATTTCATTGCTGAAGGAGATAAAGTACCATCATCGGAAGATATAGCGGGATCGGAGCTTGCTGATTTGGCAGAAGCTCAAAAAAATGCCGATAAAGCTGTTACGATAGATCTTAGTCCGTCATCAGGCAGTAATTCATCAGGTGGCGGCAGCAGCAATGTCACCAGCAAGACGGAAAACATAAAGAACGCAGATGGCAGCACCACTGTAAAGACCACATCCACAAACACAAAGACCGGGCAGGTCACAGTCACCGAGACCACAAAGAAGGCGGACGGCTCAAAGGAAGTGGTAAAGACAGTGACAAATAAGGATGGTTCGGGGAGCATCACCGAGACGGAAACTGCAAAGGACGGCTCCCGGGAGTCTACGGAGACTAAGATAGAGGCCGGCGGAAAGGTAAGTGAGATATCCGCGACCTCCACATCCGCAGATGAAAAAAAGACCACTACCACAAATTACGGAGTAAACTCCAAAAACTCCAGCAAGCTGACCATAAGCGCCATAGCCACAAACGAAAAGACAGTAAAGATATCCGGCACCATAGTGGCAGGCGGCACCAAAAACTGGGTGACAAAGAAAGCTGCAAACGTCCTGAAGGGCAATCAGACAGTTACAAAGGTGATCATAGGAAAGGGTATCACCTCTATTGGTAAAAAAGCCTTTTCGGGCGATAAAAAGCTAAAGAGCATCACTGTCTCGGGCAGCATAAAGTCGATCGGTAATAATGCCTTTAAGGGTATTGCCAAAAAGGCTGTGATAAAGGTTGATACCGGCTCAAAGAGTACATACAAAAAGATTAAAAAGCTGATAAATAAATCAGGCATTGCAAGCACAGTAAAAGTCAAAATGAAATAGCAGCCTGCATAGAAAAGTGATATCCCGGGGGAGGTCTCCCCGGGATTTTTCTTGAACCTGGATTAAGATTTGAGTAAAATTATAAAGTATTAAAAGAAATAACATGCAAAGGGTGGGTGCTGCAGATGGACGAGGAGTTTTATAAGGAACCGAAACTGCCGGAGTATTTTTTGCAGAACTATGAGTTCAAGTCCTGCATATCATACCGGAAAAAGAGCAGGGTATATCTGGTAAAGGGTAAGGCTGATGAAAAGATATATGTCTTAAAATGTGCAAAGGGCAAGAGGGCTGCGCTTCTTGAAAATTCGTATGACCTTTTAAGTGACCGAGGCTATGATTTTCTCCCGGAGTGCCATGAGATTTACCATGAGGAAAACAAGGTATACATACTCCGTGATTATGTAGAGGGTGAGACACTGTCCCATCATGTGGAGGAAAACGAGCCCTATACACTTAGAGAGGCTATAGATATCATGCTGGGGATATGCCGGTGTATAGCCATATTTCACAGCGAGACGCCGCCCATTCTGCACAGGGATATAAAGCCTGAAAATATAGTGATCACGGGAGATGGCAAGGTTTATTTCATAGATATCGAGACGGCCAGAAGCTACAAGGACGATAAGGACAGTGACACTGTGTATGTGGGGACGAGACGCACAGCGGCGCCGGAGCAGTTCGGATATATGCAGACCAACACCAGGACCGATATCTACGGACTGGGCGTACTCTTTTTGTATCTGCTGACAGGGAATTACACTTCGGAGAGTGTCCGGTACTCAAAGCTGCCGGCCAGTGTGAGGTCCACGATAAACAGATGCCTTTCCTTTGACCCGGACAACAGATATGGCTCCGTAGATGATTTTATGTCTGAGCTGAAAAGTCTGCGGCGCTTCGGTCACATGCGCAGGACGATCCGCGCCATCGCTGCGTGTATAGTGGCAGCAGTGGCATTTGCCGGTATAGTCACGCACCAGCTCATCACCCAGTACCGCTATGAAAACGAATCCGTTTCTTTCCATGATCCGCTGATAGAGGAGGCAGTTCGTGCGTCGCTTGGCGTAGATGATATGGCGGTGGTCACTGAGGAGGATCTCGGGAAGATCACGACTCTTTGTATATGCGGAGACGGGTATTTTGAATCATGGGGCGAGCACCGCAGGTTTCACGATGAACATTGGAATGAGTTTTATGAGCAGCCTGACAGGACAGATTCCATGGATCTTTCTGATCTTTCATATATGACCGGGCTTACCACACTGGTCCTCGACAATTGCGGCATAGAGGATCTGGACGCTTTTCAGGGACTGCCTTTAGTGCGCCTTTCCCTAAAGAGAAACAGGATAACAGATATTGGCGGCATATCGGAGATGAAGAATTTAAAGTATCTCTATCTGGATCAAAACGATGTATCCGATCTCACGCCGCTGTCGTCATGTAAAAATCTGCAGGAGCTGAGTATTGATGAGACCCTGGTGGAGGATCTGTCTCCCATAGAGGAGCTGCCGATCACTTATCTTTTTGTCACAAATACACCTGTTCGCACTGTGGATGGGATCGACCGGATGGCAAATCTCAGGGACTTTTTCATAAGCTATATCCCGGAGGATGAGGCAAAGTCGCTCGGACAGCTTCACGAGCTTGAGATGCTCGGTATATTCTCTTCCAATATAGATGAAGATTTTATCAGGGATAATCTAAACGATATGCCTCATCTGAACAATATAGATATTACCGAGTGCGGCAATGTAAAGTCTATAGACTGGGTTACAAACTTTCCGGCGCTCGACTATCTGGGGCTGTCGCATACAGGTGTCACGGATATATCTCCTGTCGTAGAGTGCAAAGCGCTGGCGAATATTGATATTCACGGCACGCCTATAAAGGACCTGTCGCCGCTTTTGGACATAAGGGCTCTGAATACTGTCTTTATTGATTCGGGAAAGGAAGCCGCGATAGAGGCACTGGGCCTGCCGGACTCGGTAGAGGTGATAGTGGTGGAGTAGCTCAGTCCTGCGGTGGTATCAGCGGCTCCTCGTCTATGGAAATAAGCCATGCATTTGCATCGTCAAGTGACATGGCTTTTCTGATGCAATAGAGGATGGCTGCATCCCGGCGCACCTTTGGATACAGCTGGGGCTTTTCCGCGAGAGTCAGAAGCCTCTGGGTATCTTCGGTGGAAAGCTTCAGGGCGAGAGAAAGCCTTATGGCGGTGTTTTTACCAGGCAGGCGCTCGCCGCTTAGAAACTGGTACATATAAGTCTTTGACACGTATGCCCGCTGGATCATCTCGCCTGCCGTAAGCCCACGTGAATCCATGGCCTCACGCAGATACTCCGAAAAGGACGCATCCTTGGACTCGTCGGATATGGTCTCGTTTTTAAATTTCTCCGGGGATGATTTTAGCATCCTCATAAGCTCGCTGGTATTTTTCATACAAATATAATATAGGTATTGCAGGAAAAAGTCAAAAACTTTTCCGACAAAATGGCTAATTTCCGCGGATTTGCGGACATTTATCTGACAAATATCGACCGATTCCGCAAATTTGCGGAACAATTTACAGGCTGTAATAGTTATAATTTTATATGCCTGCAAAAAAGACGGGCAGAATAGGAGGATATTTTACTATGAAGATGAAAAAGATTTTTGCTACAGTTATGGCAGCAGCACTGGCGCTTACAGCTGCGGCAGTTCCGGTGCAGCCTGCAGATGCGGCCGGATTAAAGGGTATCACCGGGGACTATTCTTTTACGACAGCCGAGGACAACGGCTGGACAGAGGTGAGTTTTTGGGGAGCGGACACGGCCAGTGTTTCTGCAAAGGATCTTACCGCATCGTTTGATGTATATTTGCCTGCATCGTCGCTTGCGTCTGTTAAGACAGATGGCGGCTTCGGTGTTGCCGGTGTGATTTCGGTTACTGATGAGGCGAGTAAAAAGACATACAATGTACCCTTCTGCAGTATTGATTTTACCGGGACTGCAGCAGGGAAAAATATAGCTGTATGGCACTACGATGATGCGACACAGGCCGAAACAAATGATCCCTCTTATGCTTCTGTAAAAAAGGCCGGGGATTTTTACAAGATTTCCGCAAGGGATGTACCTATCGATACATCACAGTCAGTTTCAGTTTGGGATGAGACGACCAGTTCTGACTCCACATCCACATTATCTGCTGTTCCGTCATCGGGAATTGTGGGAGTGCTGGTAAGTCTGCATTCATGGAACCTCTCCAAAAAGGTTTCCGGAAAATACTTTGTCACAAATGCATCGGTAAAAAGTGCCGGCACTCAGGTATTTAAGGCAGACACAAGCAGTAAGGAAAATATTGGAACTGTAAATAATAACAATCTGACAGAGGGCAAGGATGTAAAGTTTTCTACACTTGCCTCTGCGACCAGTATGCTGACAGTGGCAAAGACAAAGGCAACAGTGGCAGCCGGTAAGTCAGTAAAGATAAAGACCACACCTGCATTTTCCGGTGATAAGGTCACTGTAAAGACTTCAAAGAAAGCAGTCGCTACAGCAAAGTACAAAAACGGCAAGCTTACAGTAAAGGGTGTTAAACAGGGTAAGGCAACTATCACTCTTACATGTAATGGTGTATCCAAAAAAGTAAAGATTACCGTAAAGTAAAGATCAGACAGTAAGCGTGGGTATGTTCCCGGGGTGTCTTTTGCAGGTTCGGACACTCCGGGATTTTTGTTGTTTTTTTAAATCAAGGTGGTTATTATGGAGATTTTCTGATAAAATCAATTAGAAAAATAACAGTGCTTCCTCCCCGCAGGAATGATGGAGGAGAATTGATGACGGAGACAGGTACGGATATCCCACTTGAAGAGATGGCAGATATGCCGGAGGGGACCTACACTCTCTATGACATCCGCGATGAGATATCATATACATACGGAACCATCCCCGGGTCAAAAAGCCTCCCGGATATCATATCTACCGCGGAGGCAGATGGTCTGCCGCGGGACAGGACGCTCATTCTTTTTTGTATGCATGGACTGGAGAGCAGGGGACTGGCACTTAGTCTAAAGCATATGGGTTATGACGCCAGATCTCTGCGTGGCGGTTATGGTGCATGGCTGAAAAAAGAGTCCGTGGTGACAGACCGGGTCGCGGAGATAGAGGAGGGTATCAGAAAGAATCGTTATTTCCACGAAAAGCTTTTCTCAAAATTTGCAAAGGGCGTGGTGGAGTATGATATGATTCGTCCTGGGGATCGGATCGCGGTATGTATCTCCGGCGGCAAGGACTCTATGCTGATGGCGAAGCTTTTTCAGGAGCTGAAACGTCATAATAAGTTTGAGTTTGAGCTGGTCTTTCTCGTGATGGATCCGGGATACAATGAGCTGAACAGGCTTCTGATCGAAAATAATGCCGCTTCCATCGGAGTACCCATTACGATTTTTGAAACACAGATATTTGATGCTGTGGATACCATAGAAAAAAATCCCTGTTATCTCTGTGCCAGAATGCGCAGAGGCAATCTCTATGCCAAGGCAAAGGAACTGGGATGTAATAAGATCGCCCTCGGACACCACTATGATGATGTGATAGAGACTATTCTCATGGGTATGCTTTGGGGTGCGCAGATGCAGACCATGATGCCGAAACTTCACTCTACAAATTTCCCGGGTATGGAGCTGATACGCCCCATGTATCTGGTGCGCGAAGAGGATATCATAAAGTGGAGAGACGCATACGGGCTGCATTTTATCCAGTGCGCGTGTCATTTTACCGATACATGCAGTTCCTGCCGCGAGGATGGGGTGTCCGTGTCAAAGCGCATGGAGACGAAGAAACTCATCGCCCATCTTAAAGAGACAAACCCCTACGTCGAGGCAAATATCTTTAACAGCGCCAAAAATGTAAATCTGTCCACTGTCATAGCGTATAAAAAGGATGGCGTTGTACACCGCTTTACGGATGATTATTAGCGTATAAAACTCTGTAATTTTTATAGTGACAAACGCTACACAAAATGATAGAATACGTCTGTTCGAAAGGAGCTGCTGGGAAAATGCAGACCATTGTATGAGTATTCCTGGCTGGTGGATAAGATACGGGATTACAACAAACAGATGGACATTGATGCCGCGGTGGATCGGGCGGTAGACGAGATACCCGAGGGATTTCTGATAAGAGATTTTTTGATATCAAACAAAGCGGAGGTAAAGGATATGTGTCTGACAGAATATGATGAAGCCGAGACCATGCAGATGTTTAAGGAAGAAGGCCGGGAAGAAGGCCGGGAAGAAGGGCTACTTGACAACATAAAAAAGCTTATGAAAAACCTGAAGATATCTGCAGATCAGGCTATGGATTCCCTAGAGGTACCGGCGGACAAGAGGCAGGATATATTGTCGATGCTGTAATTATTATGAAAAACACCCTGATCGATATAAGCGTAAATAAAAATCAGCCTATCCCTTGACTTTGCAGGACTTGGGATAGGCTAAAAACCTACCAGGGAGTGCAACCCACCCCACGCCGTCGCAGTCACTCCGTAGGATGCGAGCAGGCTCGCATCCTACAAAAAGTACTGAAATAGATTTATTTTTTAGATAAAATATATTGTGCAAACAGGATTCTACATCACCTCCGTTTCTTTAGGTGGAGTATATGACGCGAACCTAAAGCGTAACTTAAAAAATAATTTTTTTCCGACCCCAATCTGGTAAAAAAAGCCTCCGTATATATCATCATAAAACTGATCGATCGAAACGGAACTTATGGTGATGATAATATACGGAGGTTTTTATTATGAGAAAAAGACATGTAAAATTTATGGCGGCAGGAGCACTGGCGGCGGCAATGGTGATCGCAAACCTGCCTGTGACATCCACACTTTATATGGATAGTGTCAGTGTATCAAAGGCTGCGGAAACAGAGGGTACAGTGCTTGACCTTTCCACACTTGGCAGCGGAACCCATGAGATAACTGAGAGCGGTACATATACTATCACGGGAGACGCGTCAAAGGTATTTATTCAGGTTTCCGATGGAGTGGAAGCAAAGCTGATCCTTAATAATATGAACATAGACAATTCCTCTGCCGGCAAGGGCGCTGTGATAGAGGCGCTGGGATCGTCCGATGTGGATATCGAGCTTAAAGGTGCTTCGACCATAAAGTGCAGCACTGATAAAAAGGAAAATGCGATCCTGCACGACGATTATACAAACACTATGACTTTTTCCGGTGCAGGTTCACTGACCATAACAAATGCGTTAAAGGACGCTATCAAGTACGATGAGGGAACGATAGAGATAAAATCCGGCAGTATTGTCCTGGCGGATTGCTACAGTGACGGCATCCAGGCGGAAAATGTAAACATCAGCGGCGGTACAGTTGATATCACGACTGTTTACGACAAGGCTTCAGAGAATATATACGGAAAGGGACTGTCAAACGATATCACGGAAAACGGCAGCACAAAAGTGGAGACAGTGAAAGAGGATACCGGCAGCCATAAGGGGATAAAAGCCGGAACAAAGGCAAAAACATATTCCTATAGTGAGGTAAAAAGCGAAAGCGATAATGTCGCCGGACAGAAATATTCACAGACCGCTTCGGGTGGTATTACGATAAGCGGAGGAACTGTAAAAATTGACACAACAGCAGCCGGAATAAAGGCAAACTCTGTCTCTACGAGCGGTTATACAGCCACATCAAAGGGTACATATATCATAGGCGGGCCGGATGACGCGCTGCACTCCAACAACGACCTTGCGATATCCGGGGGTACGATAATCCTTTCGTCAGGCGACGATGCGATCACCGCAGAGGGCAATCTCGATATAGCGGGCGGCACCATAAATATAGAGACTGCTTATGAGGGCATTGAAGGAGCGTATATAGACATAGGTACAAGCGGCTCCTCATCGGGACCGAATATAACCATTAACTCCAACGATGACGGCATCAACGCAGCCAGAAAAACCTCGGTATATGTCTATGCCGATGAGGACGAGGAGGTCTATACAAAGACTACTACCGCCCAATCGGGAAATTACTGCAATATATACAGCGGCAGTGTGGAGGTAAATATCGACAGCACAAGTACAAAGAGTGTGACTCTCGGTAGCAATACCATAAAATACAAGGCTTCCGGTGATGGCATTGATTGTAATGGGACACTCGATATCGAGGGTGGCACGACGATCGTGTACGGACAGAGCACCGGTGACAATTCACCGCTTGATACAGACAGCGGATTTACGCTCGGAAATGGTGCGACAGTGCTTGCGGCAGGGTCAAATTCCATGGCAGGTGAGAGTATACCATCATCCGGTAGCGGAGTGTATCTGACCTATGGAAGCACAGGAAACATGGGTAATGCAGCCTTCGGAGGTGCAGGCGGCATGGGAGGCATGAGCTTTGGCAGGGGAGCATCACAAGCTTCGGGCAGCAGCGCATCCATCACGGCAGGCTCGGCGTTTAAGGTTACTGACGGAAGCGCAACTATTTATTCAGGGACGCTTAAAAACGCGGCATCCTTTGTGTTTTTCGCATCACCTGATCTGACCTCCGGGACGAGCTATACCCTGACGGCAGGCTCATCAAGTACCTCGGTCACGGCAGCATCGGCGGGCAGCACAGTCAACGGCGCACAAAATGCTATGCCCACACAAACCTTTGGCGGTGAAATGGCATTTGGTATGACGCCTCCTGATATGCAGAGCCAGGGTAATGACACAACGGCGACATCAGGCGGCGGTTCGGTTTCAGGCAGCTCATCATCCGCTACGGCTTCAGTTTCATCATCTGAAACATCCGGCGGCACAGTGGAGGATTTTGACGATTCAGTTGTGGTATCCGATGACACTACAGCAGAGGATGTGGTCCTGACCACCGATACAGATATGGTAAAAGGTGACTCGGTAAGTGTTGCCGACACAAAGGGCAATGAAGTCAGCTACACGATCACAGGCAGTTCCACGGTCAGCTACAATGTGGAGGATACATACGGCAAAAAGGTCATAGTACCGAATACCGTTACCATAAATGACGCCACATACAGGGTTACAAAAATCGAAGCAGGTGCACTGAAAGACAACGACGAGATCACAAGGGTGGTCATTGGTGAGAATGTAAAGACCATAGGAGCAAAGGCGTTTGCAAACTGCGACAGCTTAAAGACCATCACAGTGGATGGCAGTGTACTTAAAACAGTAGGTAAAAAAGCCTTTAAGGGCATCTCCAAAAATGCTACAATAAAGGTCAGCGGGACAAAGAAGCAGGTCAAAGCTGTAAAGAAGCTTATAAAGGCCTCGGGTGTCGCGAGTACTGTAAAGGTAAAAAAAGCATGAGATGACAAACGAACGGGCTATTGAAAATCAAAAGGTGATCGAGGCAAAGGCTGATCCTGATAAAAGAAACAGTTTTCTTACGGCAGAAAAGGCGCACATACTGCGCCTTGCAGCCGTAATACTAAAGCATCGCATTACAGACAGTGATGACGAATGGTCGATCGCGCTGATAGCCGTTTCGGATGCCATAGACAGCTACAGTATGGAAAAAGGCGATTTCTGGGCGTTCGCCGCAGTGGTAGTCAGAAACAGGCTATATGATTTTCTCCGTAAGGAAAAGAGGATAAACGAGCATGAGACGAGAGTTGCGCCGGAGGCCTTTTCGGGAGACGCCGGAGAGGATGGCGAGACCGATGCTGCCAGGCTTTCGGTATCAAGGATGTCGTCGGAGGACGAGGTTGACTCGGATTTGAAGGAGGAGCTTAGAGCACTGCGGGACGAGCTTACCGGTTACGATATCAGTTTTCGGGATCTGGCAGAGTCCTCACCCAAGTCGGAAAAGACAAAGAGGGACTGCGCACTTGCGATCAGATCGGAAGAGCACACGTCTGAACTCCAGTCA